>CAJHZZ010000097.1_pt1 | contig 151922 bp, 119 predicted proteins | sample 9199071 | NCBI WGS metagenome assembly CAJHZZ01 (sample SAMEA7708275, study PRJEB35096) | sediment metagenome | biome: marine neritic benthic zone biome [ENVO:01000025]; feature: sediment [ENVO:00002007]; material: shallow marine sediment [ENVO:03000034] sea grass bed [ENVO_01000059] ...
CGAGCGACTATTTGTAGCGTACGCCTCGTTTGATCACCAGATCCACCTCCCGAAGTAGATTGATGTAGCGCAGGACATCTCCCCTGACCGCGATGATGTCCGCCTGTTTGCCGACAGTAACGGTACCCACTCTGTCGGCCACGCCCATCAGTACTGCGGGCCAGTAGGTCGCCGACCGAATCGCCTCCAGCGGCTCGACACCCATCTCCCGCACCCATATATCCAGCTCGTTCCAGGTCGATTGGCTGTGGAATTTCATCGGAATGCCGCTATCGGTGCCGATCAGCAGCTTGACTCCGGCCCTTTGCAGCTGGCCGAATTTGTGCCGCAGTGTCGGCATGCGGTCTGGGGTGATCTGGAAGTAGGGCAGCCGCTCCGGATGGTCGATGGAGTCCTGGATATCCGCGATGATCGATTCCGGCAGGCCCACTTTCCAGGAGGGGTCGTCGAGGATCTCGGGGTGATCGCGCACGTAGTCGTAGTTGAAGAGCCCCTCCACGGTCGGTACCCAATAGAGGGGACCGAGATTCATCTGCGCGGTTCGCTCCTGGATCAGCGCCATGACATCGGCGGGGTATTCGGGCGCGGTCGCCAACCCGGTATGCTCGAAGCAGTCCACCCCCGCCAACAGCCCCCGGCGAATCTCCTCGGGTCGATGGGAATGCGCGGCGACCGTCAGACCATGGGCATGGGCCTCATCGACGACGGCACGCAACTCGTCCATGGTCATCTGGTCCTGATCGATGAGCTTGATGACATCGACTCCGGCCTCGGCGAGACGTCGCACTTTGGACCGTGCGTCCTCGGCTCCATCAACGCCCCAGCGAAAAGCCTCGGTGCCTGGGTAGGGTGTCTTCTGGATGAACGGTCCCGAGACATAAAGGGTGGGCCCGGGTATCTCGCCCCGATTGATGGCATCGCGGACCGCCAGGCTGGCCTCCAGCGGAGCCCCCAGGTCCCTGGCGCTGGTAACGCCGGCCAGAAGCAGTTGCTTCGCAGAAGCGGGCATGATCACCGACTCGAAGAGCGGCGGATAGGTCCGGTCCCAGTAGGCGTAATCGCTGTGACCGTTGATCATCAGGTGAACGTGCATGTCCCAGAGTCCAGGCAGCACCGTCATGCCTTCGGTGGAGATCACCTCGGCCCCGTCCGGCACCGCCAGCTGACCTACCTGACCGATCGCGGTGATCGTCTCCTCCTCGATCAGAATGACGCTGTCAGCCAGGGGATGGCTGCCGTACCCGTCGATCAGAGTGCCACCGACCAACGCCTTGACGCCGGCTGCCTGGGCGGCGTCTACCCCTAAGGACAGAGCTGCCAGCACAACCATCGGAGCCCAGATGCGTCTTGCCTTCGTCTTCACTGTCCCCTCCTATCCTGATTCTTCGGTTCTGGTGCGAATACCCACGAAGCAATCGAGAGACTGTACGCAATCTGCCGTCGGCTGTCGAATCGACGCGCCGCCCGGGTCGATGCGCGATCCACGTTCTGGCATAATGGCCCCACAGTCCGACCCGATCCTAGAGTGTGGCATCTGGCTGGAGGAACTCTTGTCAGGCAAACCGGCGAGCAAATGCGAGTTCAATTCCGAGACGCTGATCATGCGTCTGAATCTGACCATCCCCGGAGACAAGGACGCCGTCACTCCGGTCGTCGATCGCATCATGCAGGTTGTCCGGGACATGGGCTGCGCGGCCGGCAGGGAGCACGAAGTCGAGTTGTCGGTCCAGGAGGCCCTGGCCAATGCAGTCGTCCACGGTTGTGAAGGAGACCCTGAGCGCTTTGTGCAGGTCTCCGTCGGATGCGACGAAGACCGGGGCATGATCATCATGGTCCGCGACCCCGGCACCGGTTTCGACCCCGCGACCATCCCCAGCCCGCTGACCGGTGAGAATCTCTACGCTAGTCATGGTCGGGGGATCTATCTGATCAATCAGCTCATGGACGAGGTGCGCTACGAAAAGGGCGGCACCGAGATCTGGATGCGGAAGAAATAGCCGCACGAGGCGGTGCTGAAACCCACGGTCTCCATCGTCGGCATCCCCATGGATCTGGGGCAATCGCGCCGGGGTGTGGATATGGGCCCCAGCGCGGTTCGCTATGCCGGCCTCGACGATCGCCTGCGCCAGCTCGGCTGCGGCGTCGAGGACCTCGGAAACGTGGAGATCCCGGTTCGCGACGAGCTGCCGCCCGAGGGCGGTCTGACCTTCTTGCCGGCGGTACTCCAAGCTGCCGAGCGCGCCTACGGTGTCGGTGTCGAAGCCATCGGCCGCGGCGCGCTGCCGATCTTCCTCGGCGGCGACCACTCCATCGCCCTGGGTACCGTGGCCGCAGCGGCCGGCCACAGCGACTCGCTAGGCGTTCTGTGGATCGACGCTCACGGAGACTTCAACACCCCAGAGACCTCGCCCAGCGGAAACCTGCATGGAATGCCACTGGCGGCGCTGACCGGTCAGGGCGCCACCGCAATGGTCGACCTGCTGGGACAGGGCCCAACCATCGCTGAGGATCACGCGGTCGTTCTGGGGTTGCGCAGCCTCGATCCGGGTGAGAGAGAGCTTCTGCGGGCCAGCGAAGTCGGCGTCTATACGATGCGGGAGATCGACGAGCGAGGGATCGGCGCCGTGGCCCATCAGGCGTTGGAGCGGCTGCAGGGCTGTCGGACTCTGCACGTCAGCCTCGACATGGATGTCCTCGATCCGCGCGAAGCTCCCGGGGTGGGCACCCCGGTCGCCGGGGGGTTGACCTACCGAGAGGCTCACCTGCTCATGGAGATCGTGGCCTCTTCGACCAAGGTGGGCTCTATCGATGTAGTGGAGATCAACCCCATCCTCGATGACCGCAACCGAACATCCGAGATCGCCGTCGAGCTGGTCTCCTCGCTTCTCGGTCAGTCCATCCTCTAGTCGAGCCCTCGCCCCGGGTGTCAACGACTCCACTGCGAGATTCGACGCTCGATGGTATACCCATGGGGACGGTTCGACCATCGCCAGGCCTGGTCTCGGCAGCCCTACCAGGTCCGGCCTCGAGGCGCGAGACTGAACCATGGCCAAAGCAACCGAAGAACAGCGAGCTCTCGAAGCGACCGATCAACGGCGCGATCCGTCTCAACTGGAGATCGATGCCGAGCGGTACCGATTCCTCTCTGAAACCATCTCGGACGTTATCTGGACCATGGATCTGGATCAGAGGATCACCTATATCAGTCCTTCCATCCAGCCCTTGACGGGCTATGTCGTCGAGGAGATGGAGGATATGGAGTTGCGGGAGATCCTGGCACCCGAGTCGTTCGCTCTTGCCAGGGAGATCCTCCTCGAAGAGCTGCGCCTCGAATTTCAACCGGATGTTGAATCTGCGGCCTCCCGCACCCTCGACCTCAAGTTGGTTCGCAAGAACGGCTCGACTGTCTGGTGCGAAGCGAAGATGAGCTTTCTACGCGACCCACACGGCAGACCGCGCGGGGTCCTGGGAGTGGCCCGCGACATCTCATCATGGCGAGACGCCCAGGAGGCTCTGGTACAGAGTGAGGAGAAACTGCGGCGTGCCCAGCGGCTCGAAGCGGTCGGCCAACTGGCCGGCGGTGTGGCTCACGACTTCAATAATCTACTGACCGTCATCCTGGGCAACATCGAGCTGATGCTGGCCGACTCCGATCTGCAGGACCCTCACCGCTCGCAGGCCAGCGAGATCAGCAAGGCGGCCGATCGGGCGGCCGGTCTCACCCGGCAGCTGCTGGCCTTCAGTCGCAAGCAGATGATGCTCCCAGAGGTCCTGAATCTGAACACTGTCGTCGAGGAGATGGTCAGCATGCTGCGCGGCCTATTGGGCGAGAACATCGAGGTCGATCTCGATCTCTACCCCGCCCTGGCCAGTGTCAAGGCCGATCCAGCACAGATCGAACTGGCTCTGGTCAACCTCTCCTTGAACGCTCGAGATGCCATGTCCGAGGGTGGCAGACTGGTGATCGAGACCTCCAACTCCTTTCTCGACCAGACTCGCACCACCGGCGAATTCGAGGTCGTCGACGGACCCTATGTCCTCCTGGCCGTCACCGACAGCGGCCGCGGCATCGACCCGGAGGATCAGGCCAAGATCTTCGAGCCCTTTTTCACCACCAAGGAGATCGGTCATGGGACCGGTCTCGGACTCTCCACCGTCTACGGTATCGTCAAGCAGAGCCGGGGTTATATCTGGGTGACCAGCAAGCCCGGCCAGGGTTGTCGATTCGAGATCTACCTTCCCCGGGAGGAGAGCCAACAAAAAGCCGACCCCCACCAGGCGCACACTCTGCAGGCTACCGAGAATTCCGAGACCGTACTGCTGGTAGAGGACGAAGACACCGTCCGGACCCTTACTCGTAAGGTGCTTCAGGCCGAGGGATACACCGTGTTGGAAGCCAATCGGGCGGGCCTGGCGATGGAGGTCCTCCTCGATCGCAGCCAGAGGGTCGATCTCTTGCTGACCGACGTCATCATGCCGGGAATGAGCGGTACGCGTCTAGCCCGCGAAGCGGTCGAGTCGCGGTCGGATCTCAAGGTCCTGTTCATGTCCGGGCACAACGAGGAGATGCTCAGTCGGCGGGAAGGGCTGGAAGTCTCCACCAATCTACTGCGCAAGCCCTTCACACCCGATCAGCTGTCTACCGCAGTCCGCGATACCCTCGATGGCACCACCCTCTCCCGACCGAAGCTCGGCCACCGGTCGGCCAACTGACGCTATCGGGAAACGAACTCGGTCAGGTCGAGGCTTCGCTCCAGCGCACTACGAAACTCCTCCGCTTCGACGGCACCGGCCGGTTTCTCTGCCGAGTTCTCCAGATCGTCGATGAATCCGAGCCAGATCTTTTCCCGACGAGACATCTCGTCCAAGTCCTTGATCTTGCCGAAGTCCTGGACATATCGATTGTGCCGACAGAGCATGCGAAAAGCGTACTTGGTGTTGGGTCTCGGCAGGGGTAACCCCAGGAGATGGACGTCGTTCCCGACTTGGTGAACCGGCTGCCCCCACTCGCTGTAGCCACCGAAAATGGTGGCCAGCTTGCCCAGGATTCCGGCGATCTTGTCCTGCTTGACCGAGCGCAGAGCCTTGGACATGGCGGGCATGGTAATGGTCCGGTGAAACGTCGGTTCAGCCAGTCGCACCTTGGCCCCCAGCTCTTCGTTGACAATCTGCAGCATCTGGCTGGAGGTGATGCGATTGTCGGTTGCCAGGTGGACCCGCTCGCCAATGGCCTCTGGTCGCTTGAGAGCTGCCAGCATGCCGGCCGCTACCCGGTCTACCGGGATGAGGTTCATCTCGGCCGATGGATCGCCCGGAAACACACAGGCCATGCGGGCCAGCATCGAGCCCTTCGAGCGCTCGATCCACGAGCCCTGCAAGGAATCGATGGTCTGTTGCGCGCGGCCAAAGAGGTTCACCGGAGCGTTGACCACTTTGGTGTCTCCCCGGTTGTTGCCCGCCCGGGCCTCGCCGATGACAATAGCCGGACAGAGCTGCACAACTCTGAGCCCCTTGTCCAGCATGAATCGCTCGGTCTCGATCGATGCCATGGCCTTGGTGAGCTCGTAGTAGTTGTTGTAGAAATTGCGCGGGAAGAGCATCTCGTCTTCTCTGGCGACCTTTCTGATCTGCCGGCCATGGATGTAGGACGTCTCGATTGAGAGATGGGCGATGAAGGGACTTTCGGGCGTCTCCTGGAGAGCCGAGGAGAAACGCAACGCGTTCAGGGTTCCATTGACGTTGGCGCGGAACGACTTCTCATAGGGGTCGTCGAAGGCCACGCTGGCCGCACAATGGATCACATGGGTCACCGTCTGCCGGATCGACTCGAGGTCCCCTGCTGAGATTCCCAGATTGGGGCTTTCCACGTCACCAGCGACAAAGCGGAACTTCGCCTGATTCTCTGGCGCCTCGAGCCACAGCTGGCGCAGGAGATGCGCCCCTCTCTCGGCAGGTGACAGGGTCTCCAGGACCTCGCCACTCTTTCGATCGCGAATCTGTTTCGGCCGGATCACCACCACCATCTCCTCGATGTCGGGATCGTGGGCCGCCTGCCACATCGTCTCCTTGCCGACGAATCCGGTACCGCCGGTCAACAGAACCCGCAATCCGAGACCACCGTCCTGGCGGCGCTTGTCCAACCGCTCAGCCACCTCGACCTTCATCTCCGACAGTTTCTGCGTGATCTCCTGCCGATCGAAGGGCAGTCGCTTGTATCGAAAGTAGTACTCCTTCTCCTTCAATCCGAAGAGCGACTTCGAGACCTTGGTGACGTCCTCTTCGCCGATAGCGCGGGCGACGACCTTGGAGGCCCGGTGCCCCAGGCGACGGCGCTCCTTCATCCGTCGCCGCGCCTCCTCCTCCGAGCCGGTGACCTTGACCACCTTGCTCATCATGTGCCGGGCATGCACATCGACGATATGGTAGTCCCGGTGGTGCCCCACCAGGAGCTGTTTGGGAAGGATCTCCTGCTCCAGGACCTCTCCGGTGACCAGGCTGACCTTCTCGATGTAGTTGGATGGATCCATTTCCGGCGGCAGATCCGTTCTCGGCTTCATGTCGTGATCCTCATTCAGCTGGCTGGCGCCGTCCACAACGACGCGGAGTTACCTTCCCCCGACTCTACAACGTCAATAGACGAATTCCCGGATATCGTAGCGACTCACCCGCATACCGGCCTGCCTCAGGTCGCTGGCCCAATTCCCGAGCTCCACCTCGACCTCGTCCGCGCTCATGGGTAGAAGTCCCTCCGTGACCCGGCGCTCATGATAAGCACTGCCGGGGTGTTCGACAAAAGGCGACAGGTAGACCTGATCTCGAGGCTCGAGGGAGAGGGAACACAGGACTTCCCGGCTGGCCTGCCGGTGGCGGTGCCGAAATCCCTCGCCGCCCAGCCCCACCATCACGATCAAGCTCACTTCGAGCCCGGCGCCCTTCAACACGCTGACGAAGTGGCGTAACTCCTCGGCGCTGCCCGGTTTGTTCACCCAGTCGAGAAGCTCATCCAGACCGGTCTCCATGCCGACATAGACGCGGCGCAGACCGCGATCGGCCAGGTAGGCCCACTCGGCGACAGTTCTACGGTCTCCGCTGTACAGATCGACGAAGCCGAACAGCTCGCGACCGGGAAAGGCCTCCTGGGCCACATCCAGCAGCGGATCGAGCCGCTTGTTCGAGAGGGCCAGCGCGTTGCCGTCGGCCAGGAAGAGCCCCCGCCGCAATCGCAATCCTCTGCCGAGAAGCTGACGAACAGCCTCCGAGTGGGCACGGAAATCGTCCGGTATCCGGCTGCGGAACGGACGATCCATATAGAAGTTGCAGAAAGTGCACTTGTTCCAGCTACAGCCTTCGGTCGCCTGCAGGACCACCGCCAGGTACTGATCCGGCGGCAGAATCGCGATCGGTCTATAGGCCGCACGGAAGCGGTCCGCCTCCCGCATCAGACTCTCCGGGTCCCAGCGGATGATCTCGTCTCGCAGTCTCCCGAGCGCGGGTCCGCTGTAGCTCTCTGTCAGCTCCCGGGTGAGCTCGTGAATCTCGCCGAAGAGCTCTCGGGCCTCCGGGTCCGGCAGACGTCGGCGCAACCGCACACCCTGTCGAAAGCGCCAGTGAACCTCACTGGCCAGACTTCGTTTGAAGGTCTCGCCCCGACGGAAGTAGTAGATCCAGCGACCCTCCCGATCGAAGGTCACCACCTGCTGTCGATCTGGGCTCAGGACCGTGGCTCGGGGAGAGAGGTTGGCCAGCAGGGCCGTGCCCACTGTCAAGGCGTCTGCCCGCGGATCGAGCGCCCGGCAGCGATGATGTCGACGATCTCGCTCGATTTCCACCGCCCCATGTTGAGGGTCAGGTCGTAGCGCACCAGTTCGTCGACCTCGACTCCGAAGTGGCGGTGCAGGTACCGACGGCGCTCCACCTCCACCCGATCGATCCACTGCTCCGCTTCGCGGGTGGTCAGATGGTGCCAAGAGCAGACGGCGGCGACCCGCATCGACAAGGGTGCCACCAATCGGATCCGCAGACCGATCTCCGCAGGCAGCAGCAGATCGGCACCTCGGCCCACAAAGATGCAGTGCCCCTGGCAGGCCAGGGACAACAGCGTCTCCGAGAGTTTCTTGAAGTAATCGTTGCGCACGAACTCGCTCTGCATCAGCGAGCGCAGGGTCTCCTCCCACCAGGAGAGATGCCGCTCGTCCATGGACTCGTACACCTGGCGGCGCAGCAGATCGTCCCCGGCCATGGCTTCGAGAATCTCGCGATCGAAGACCGGCCATCCCAGTCGCTCACCGAGCGCCCGAGCCACGCCGAGGGCGTCGACCCCGACTTCGCGCGAGAGGCAGAGGAACTCCTCCACGCGATTCTCCGCGACCGATTCGGACTTGGCCTGCTGCTCGCGAGCCAACTCCCAATTGCGCATCTGCCGTTCCACCAATTCCGCCAGCTTCGGATGAGTCGTCAGCATCCTGGTCGCCATGAGAACCTCCCCGTCTCAGTTTACTCCTCTGAACGCCCAATCGGATCGCGCCTGTCTGGCTGTAGCATTGCCGGGTGCGAACCCGACGTACCTTTCTATTGGCGAGCATCGGACTGGTGAGCCTGACGGCGCTGGTCACCTTGCGGCTGCTGCAACCCTCCGCAGAGGCGATCGCACCTTCGTTTACCACTCTGGCCGTGTTGCCGTTCGGTACACAGAGTAGCCAGGACAGCCTCGCTTCGTCGGCGGTGGGACTCAGCCAGGATCTTCTGCTGCGGCTGCAGAGCCTGGGCTCGATCCAATGTGTCTCCCGCGGCCAGATACTGGCGACGGCCTACCCTGGAACGCCGCGACGACTCATCGCTCGCCAGGTCGGGGCGGAGGTAATGATCCTGGGAGAGGTCAGACGACTTGCGCACGGGCTGGGTCTGCGGCTGAACATCGAGGACGCTCGGACAGGTCGCGTGCTGGCCGAGCTCGACCTGACGGCTTCGACCGAGAGGATCTTCGACCTGCAGCGAAGAGCTACCCGCGAGGTTCTGGCAGTCCTCGGAATGCCAGTCTCCACCAGCGAGCGCTCGCGACTCGACGAGGACCCCACTCGTTCGCTGAAGGCATGGGACTACTTCACCCACGGCCAGGTCTATCTGGAGGACCTGACCAATCCCCGAGGTCCGGTTTTCGCAGCCGACCTCTTTCGCCGGGCACTCCAGCTCGATCCGGACTTCCACCGCGCCGAGGTCGCCCTCTCCGAGGCACTCTGGCTGGGCCACCTCCATCTGGACGCGCCGCCGGACCTCACCGACATCGAACTGGTGGCGCGACGAGCCGTTGGCGTCCGTTCGCCGTCCGCAGCGGCCGCTGTGGTGCTCGCCAAGATTCTCCTCTCCAAACCTCCGGGCTCCGAGGGTCGGAGGTTCCCACCAAAGGAGATTCTGCAGCTCGACAAGCCCGATGAGGCCCTGCGTGAGGTCGCCAGCGGCATGTGGCAGGTTGGCCGGCTGGAGGCGACGGAATCGGCTCTTCGGGCTGCTGTGCAGGAGGGCGGAGATTTCTGGCTCAATTCCTTCGCGCTCGCCCAGTTCCTCGAGCGTGGAGGACGGTTCGGCGAAGCCGCCGCCGCCTTTCAGATCGCCGTCGACCAGAGCCCGGCGCCGGCACTGTGGCCGCGAGAGAGATTGACTCACCTACAGCTGGCGGCCGGTCAACTGGAGCGAGCCATCCGTACCTTCGGTTCTCTGGAGCAGGAGGGAGCAGCCCTCGACACGACCCATCAGATCGCCGTGGCCCACGCCATTCTGGGACGGGTCGGCGAGGCTGAAAGGCTCTACCGAGCTTGTCTCGAGCTCGCTCCACGCAACGCCGATCTGTACCGCGAGTTGGCCGATCTGCTGCTGCACGAGCAGCGCCCGGCCGAAGCGACGCAACTCTACGGCAAGGCCCTGGAGCTGTTGCAGAGTCGATTCGTCGAGGGCATCGAGGACCCGACCCAGGAGCTGCGCGTGGCGCTTTTGGCAGCCCGAACGGGAGATTGCCCAGGTGCCGTATCGGTCGCCTCCAGGCTGGTTCGGCGCACTGACCTGACGGTCGGCGACCTGCACGATCTGGCTTTGATTCTCGTCCTCTGTGACCAACAGGACCGGGCCCTGGAGGTCCTGCTCTCCGCCCTGATATCGGGCCTGCCTGCCGAAATCGTCCTCTCCCGCCCCGAGTTCGAATCCCTGGCCACCCACCCGGAGTTTCAGAGCCTGGCCCAGGCCAGCCAGGATCCTCCGCCCAGCCCTTGAGGCGTGGCCCGACGCCGGCCGGCTGCTAGGATCGTCGATCAACCACGGAGGTCGCATGCGTTTTCCAAACTTGCAGCTCGCCATCCTGCTCGCCCTCGGGCTCCAGGCGTCCGCTTTCGTCTCTGCCGACACCCTCGTCGTCGCCAACAAGAGCGACGACACCATCGATCTGATCGACCTGCAGACCGGTCGCTCCTGGGCCAATCTACCCACCGGTCACGCACCCCACGAGGTCGCGGTAGCCCCAGACGGGAACCGGGCCGTGGTGACCAACTACGGAAGTCGAGAGCAGCCCGGCAATACTTTGACCATCGTTGACCTCCGCCGAGGACAGGTTGAGACGACCGTCGATCTGGGCACTCATACCAGACCTCACGGTGTCGTCTTTCTCGACCCTCTTCGTGTCGCTGTCACCACGGAAGGTAGCGCACATCTCTTGGTGGTCGATATCGATCGGGGTGCGGTCGTCGAGAGCGTGGCCACCGAACAGCAGATCTCTCACATGGTGACCGCCACCGCCGACGGTACTCGGGCCTTTGTGGCCAACATCGGTTCGGGAACGGTCACGGTGATCGATCTCGAGGCCGGCGTCAAGATCACCGATATCCAGAGTGGCGAGGGAGCGGAAGGGATCGCGATACGACCCGATGGCAGCGAGGTGTGGGTGGGCAATCGAGCTGCGGACTCCCTCACCATCATCGATCCGCAATCCCTGGCGATTCTGGACCAGCTTTCCTGTCCGGGCTTTCCCATCCGCGTGGCCTTCACGCCAGACGGTCAACGAGCGCTGGTCTCCGCCGCTCGGAGCGGCGAGGTTGTGGTCTTCGATGTGGCGAACCGCCGCGAGCTGACCCGGACCCAGCTCGATTTGAGCAATGCACCCGACGCTTCACGACGTCTCTTCGGTGACCGTTTCGGAGAGAGTCCGGTGCCGGTGGGATTGGTCATCGCGCCCTCGGGTGACCTCGCCTGGATTGCCGCTACCCAGGCCGATGTGGTGGTGGCGGTGGAGCCCGCGAACCTGGAGGTTACGGATCTGCTGGCAGCGGGCCGTGAGCCCGACGGCATGGCCTATAGCCCTGCTCGCCCGCCGGATCGCGATTGAATCAGGGGTTGGGCTCTGCCGACAGCTCTTCGCTCCAGGGCGGTGCGATCTCGAGGCTGCGGGCGTAGGCGATGGACTGCCCCAGATGCTCGTGCATGTGGGTGGCCGCCAGGTAGAACAGGGCTCGCCGGGTCCAAGTGCGCCCGAAGAAGGAGGCCGACGTCTGCAGCTCGGAGTCCGTGGTCGCCAGCACGGTATGTCGAAGAAGCTCCACGGAAGAGCGCAATCCCTCGATCAGCTCCTCCTTTTCGGTGACGCTCTCTAAGCTCTCCAGGTCGACGGCAGGCTCGATCTCCAAGGCCTGCAGGATTCGGAAGGTACTGACGGAGGCATGCCGAAAGACCTCGCCCACTGTGCGCACATTGGCGGCGGGACGCCAATCGTAGTGCTCCCCGGGGATGGCCTCGGCCAGACCCAGAAGCTTCTGCTCCAGCCGGGAAAGATCGGTCAGCAGCTCGGCTCGGAAACCCTCCTCTGGTGGCGGCGTTGTCTCGCTCGCCTGTGAACCGGGGGCTGCAGCCCCCAGGATCGCCACCACCAAAGCCGTCCTCCAGCCGCTGATTCTCATCCCCGCTCCTTCCACGCATGGAACATCGAGCTACTCTAACCGGTTCCCGTGGCGGCCACAAAACGATCCATGATCGCCGCGACCGACTCGATTACCTGGACTCCCTCGACGCTCTTGCCGGCCTGCAGGTAGTCACGATACGAGAAGGCACGATACGACGCCTTCTTGAGCTTCCAGAGCGAAGAGAGCGAATAGAACATGCGCATCCAGTGCTTGGTCCGTCGCCCCCTGAGCATCCATCGGCCCAGAGGGCCGGCACGAGTCCCGATCTTCTCGATATAGGGTGTACGGATCACCGAGACAGGTACCCCGGTCATCCGCTCGGTCAGGACGATGTCCTCTTGCCGGGCTCGCACGATGGCGGCTTTGTAGTCCTCGCTGGCGTTGCACTCGAGCGTGGCGATGAAACGGGTGCCCAGCTGCACCGCGTCATATCCCAGATTCAAAGCTCGGGCGAAGGCTGCCTCGTCACCGATGCCTCCGGCGCAGACCACCGGTAGTCCCAGATTCTCGAGCTCGGCCAGTAGCTGCTCGGCACCGAGGTCCCCGGCATGGCCGCCGGCCCGGTTGTTGACCGCAATCAGCCCGTCCACCCCGCTCTCCATCGCCTTCTCCGCCCACTTGCGGGCGGTCACATCGTGGTAAACCAGGCCACCCATCTCGTGGGCCCGTTCCACCACCCAGCGCGGGTTACCCAGCGAGGTGACGAAGAACCGGATCCCGTACTCCAGTGCCTGGTCCACATAGGCCATCATCCGGTCGAGATACTTTCTGGAGGACTTCTCGACGATGACATTGAGGCCCACGGGTCGACGAGTCAGCTCGGCGATTTTTTCCAACCCCCTGGCGAAGGGATATCCGTGCACATACTCCAGCGACAGCGGTTGCACGACGCCGATTCCGCCGGCCTCCGAAGCCGCCGCGACCAGCTCCGGATTGCTGCAGGGATACATCGCTCCGCAGATAATCGGCCTGTCGATGCCGAGACTTCGGGTCACCACGTTGGTGTCCTGCAAGGTTCGCTCCTCCTGTTAGACGCTCGACGCTGCTATCGTTCCGGTATGCAGGAAGGTAGCTCGACCCTGGCTTGGATCCTGTTCTGGCTTTTTGCCGCTATCACGACTGTGGCCACGTTCCTGATCACCGACCACCACCGGTCGAGGCGCCTGGCGACGGGTCTCGGCGTCCTCTCCCTGGCCTCTTTCGTTGCCCTGTACCTGGCGCTGCAATTCCTGCTCCGACAACTCGGACTCTAACGAAGAAAGAAGGGGCTCGACCAGGCCGTTCCACCGTCCTTCTGGAGCACTCGCGCATAGAGATACTCTCCCGCACGGACGTCGCCCAGCGGCAGCTGCAAGACGCAGGGCGATGTCGTGCAGGCAAACCGTTCGACGATCTCCCCCGAGCGAATCACCTCCACAGCCTCGAGCTCACCAGGTGCCAGGGTCCAGATGTCGAGTCGCCGCTCCTCCACCGGCTGTGCCATGAGTCGAGCGGCTTCCAGAGTCGATCCCATGCGGCGACCGGCCAGACGGGTCTGCAACACGATCCGAGGACCGTTGGTGGCATAGACCCGCCGCTCGCGCAGGGCTGCAAGAACACCGTCACGGCTCAAGTCCTGGCTGAGGATTGCCGCCAGCCCACCGCTGGCGGCATTCCAGTGAGCCTGGCCGGGATGACCGTCGTGTCCGTCTCCGCTACCGACGAAGCCCAGAGGGTAGCCCCGATCCAGCACATCGCGGACGAAGTTCCCCGCCACCGGACTGTAGATGACCGCCGGCGAGTCCATGGCCTCGCTGCTGCCGTGCACCGAGACGATCTCGGTGACCGGTTCGAGCTCCGGGTCGGGCGCGATCTGCCAGTTCGTCGCCACCGGACCGCCGGCCGAGTGATGGGCGAAGGTCAGCGCCGGCCGGCCTCGCAGGGCTTCCCAGAGCTGCTGCGGAGATTCGAACTCGGGCTCGAGAGAGCTGAAGATCTCGCCGTGATCCGAGAAGTACAGCACATGACGGTGCCCGTGAATCCAGTTGGTCCATTCGTAGCCGAGCAGAGTGACGAACTCGCCCGAGCGATGAAAGAGCTCGGTCTCGCGGCGGATCTCCTCCCACACCTCGGGATGAATCGCCAGCGGCCGCATTCCCCAGTGGTCATGATCGGTCAGGGCGACGACGTCGAGACCGGCCACGTCCCGGGCGTATCGAAAGTAGTCCCGTGGCGTACCGGTTCCGTCCGAGAGACCCGAGTGGCCGTGTAGATCCGCCCACAGCACCCTGACCGCCGCACCGTCTACCCACATCGGGTTGCTGACACCGGTCAGGCCGCTCTCCGTGCGGGCTTCGACCCTGAGTACTCCCTGTCCGTTCCAGGTGAGCTCGACCGATGTCGCACCCTCATCCTCGGCGACCAGAGAAACCGATGCCGGAAGATCCGCTGCCGCCGGACCGCTCAGCAAGACCTCACCCACCCAGTCGCTGGCCCGGTTGCCACCGGCATCCAGGAGCGCCACCGATAGACGAGTCGGCTGGCCCGGGAGGGCCGAGGAGGGCAGCGTCAGCAGCAGATGCGCGGCGGGTCCCGGACCGACCTCGACGCAAGGTGTCGACTCGACCAGGGAGCGGACGCCGTCCCCATCACCGTCGACAGCGAAAAAGAAACAGGAACGGCTCTCCGCATATCGATCGGCCAGCGCCCCGGCTGGCCCGGCACCGTAGCGCAGCTGAATGGTCTCTCCCGGGCGCAGCTCTCGACCTCGGATCTGCATCGCCAGCAGCTGCTGATCGATGGTGGCAGGATGCAGCTCGACGCCGGAGGCGGCGGTGGTGACCTGGGTGAATCCGAGTCCATCGACAGCTACGGTCTGTGGAGTGCTCCAGCCCCAGAAGGGCGGAGCCTGAAAGAATAGCCAGCCGTCCTGAGCGATCCCCAGGGGGCCGGCCTCGTACTCGAAGAGCCAGCTGCCCGGCTGGGAAACCGTTACCAGTTCGGGCTGCTGCACGAGCCGGACCCGACCGGCGCCATCCGCGGGATGACGGGGGGCTTGCTGATCCTGCCTGAGGGCCTCGACGATCTCCGGACGAGCGCTCGGGGAGCGAGCCTCCAACCGCGGAACCGGCTCCTGCCGGGGCTCCGGTCCACAACCCGTCAGGGCCACGCAAGCCAAGACCAACGAACTGCTGATTGTTTTGTGGTCTGGCATCGACGTCGACTCCCGGCGGAAAGAGTAACCCAAGCCGTCTACGGGTACCACTGACGGCGCTTGCCTTCTCATTGAGAGAACGAAACTCATTGGCACTCTCATCGTAGGTCATCTCAGGGGGCTGATCAGGGAATCCCCGGCAGATTCAGATCTGGAGGAGATCCGTTCATGAAGAGGTTGCTCAAGACACTGTTCGTCTTTCTTCTGCTGGCTGCAATCGTGGTAGCCGGTTATTTCTGGGTGCAGAAGAACAAGCAGAAGGAGGCACCATTCGAGCTCGTCAAGGTCGAGAGGGGGGATATCACGGAGAAAGCGATCGCCGTGGGACAGATCGAGCCCCGTCTCAAGTTCGAGGTCAAGTCGAAGATCTCCGGCATCGTCAAACGGTGTGCCGTAGAGGTCGGCGATCGCGTCGAGCCGGGCGATCCGCTCTTCGAGATCGTTCCGGATCCCACACCGACCGAGCTGGTAGAAGCGCAACGCCGCGTGCAGGCTGCAGAGTCGGCCTACAAGCGGGCGGAATCGGACTTTAAGCGATCCAATGAGCTGGCCAAGCAGGGAATCATCGCCACCGAGGAGGAGGATGCCCGCCGCGAGTCCTTCGAGCTGGCGCGCATCGAGCTCGAAGGCGCGCGCGACAACCTCGAACTGGTACGCGAAGGAAAGATCACCGGGCGAGGTCGCAACATGGAGTCCATAATCCGGGCCCCTGCCGCCGGGATCGTGCTGGCCAGGGAGGTCGATCCGGGTGACCCGGTCGTTCCTCTGACCACATTCCAGGAGGGTACGGTGATGGCGACGGTGGCCGACATGGGCGATCTGATCTTCAAGGGCACGGTGGACGAGATCGACGTGGGCAAGCTGAAGGTGGGCGTACCTGCGCGGCTCAATATCGGTGCCCTCCCCGGAGAGGAGGTGACCGGGTATCTGAGCCGGATCGCGCCCCAGGCCAAGGAGGAAGAGGGGGCCAGGTTGTTCGAGGTCGAGATCGAGCTGCACGAAGTCCAGAACCCCGATATCGTCCTGCGAGCCGGCTACTCCTCCACGGCGGATCTCATCATCCGTGAGAAGACCGAGATCCTCCTGGTCCCCGAACGCCTGGTTCTGTTCGAGGACGACGGCGCCAAAGCCTTTGTCGAGTTGCCTCCCAGCCAACCGGAGGGCGAGCCGGAAAAGGTCGAGATCGTCGCCGGACTCTCAGATGGCCTGAACCTTGAGGTAGTCAGTGGACTGAACGACGGCGACGAGATCGTGCAGCGACCGCCGCGTGACATCTTCTAAAGCACCATGAGCTCGCTATTCAACCCCCTGAGACAGCTCGGACGGGATCTCCGTACCCAGAAGCTACGCACCTTTCTGACCACGTTGGGAATCGTCTGGGGAACGGTCGCCGTCAGCCTGTTGATGGCTTTTGGCCAGGCCATGCACCATCAGATGCTCAAGAACACCGCCGGTCTCGGCAACGCCATCATCATCGCCTTTCCGTCCTTGACCTCCATGCCCTTCGAGGGGCTGGGCAAGGGACGAAGGATTCGCGTCAGCGAAGAAGACATCGACCTCGTCCGGGCCAGCGCCATCGAGGTCGAGGCAATCTCCAGCGAGTACGCCGAGTCGTTACAGCTGAAGATCGGTACCCGCACGATGGCAGTGGACGTCTCTGGGGTCAGCCCGGTTTTCGGCGAGATGCGCAACATGATTCCCCAGCCAGGGGGGCGATTCATCAATGCCCTGGACGAGAGGAACAAGCGCCGCGTCGCTTTCCTGGGTGACGAGTTGGCCGAGACGATCTTCGGCTCTGGAGATCCCATCGGACAGGTCTTCCGACTGCACGGCTCGCCATTCACCGTAGTGGGTGTGCTGCAGCCCAAAGAGCAGGATTCTTCCTACAGCGGCAGGGACAAGGACAAGCTCGTCATCCCCGGCTCGACCTTTCGGGCCCTGACCGGACAGAAGTACGTCGACCTCTTCATCTTCACCGCCAGAGACGTGCAGCGGACCAAGGAGACGACGGCCGAGGTGAGGGGAGTGCTGGCCGGGAAGCATCGCTTCGACCCGGACGATGAGGAGGCCCTGGGTGTCTGGGATACCACCGAGATGTTCCAGTTCATGGATTCGTTCATGTTCGCGTTCAATCTGTTTCTGGGAATCGTCGGCTCCTTGACTCTGGTAGTGGGCGGCATCGGTGTCTCCAACATCATGAGTGTGGTCGTCGAAGAGCGCACTCCAGAGGTCGGCATCAAGATGGCCCTTGGAGCCCGCTCGCGCGGCATCCTGGGGCAGTTCCTCGCCGAAACCATGATCATCACGACGGTTGGAGGAGCCCTGGGTCTCTTGATCACCATGGGAATCTGCGCCATCTGGCCGACCGGCATGGAAGAGTTCATCGGCGTGCCGAAGGTGAGCACCACGGTAGCGGTGGTAACCGCCACCCTGTTGGGGCTGATCGGACTCGTCGCCGGGTTCTTTCCCGCCCGCGCGGCTGCCAACCTCGACCCGGTCGTCGCCATGAAGATGAGCTAGGAGCACCGGCCAGTGAGCAAACCACGATTCATGATTCTGCAGCTCTTCATTCGCTCCTCGCGAGTGCAGAAGAAGAGGGCGATTCTGACGGTTGCTGCCATAGCCTGGGGCACCCTGGCACTGCTTCTGCTGCTGGCCTTCGGAGAGGGGCTGGGTATCTCGCTGCAGGATGCCTGGGCCGGAATGGGCAGCGATATCGCCGTCATCTGGCCTGGAGAGACCACCAAACCCTGGAAGGGTATGCCTTCCGGTCGTCCGATCCGACCGCGAATCGACGATATCCAGACCATACGGCTCAGGGTCCCCGGCCTGGTGGGTGTAAGTGGCGAGATCACCAGCTGGCGTACGACCCTGACCAACGGTAGCAAGACCGTTACCGGGCGGATAAAAGGTGTCAGCACCGTATGGGGCCAGCTGCGCAACCAGATCCCGATTTCCGGGGGGCGGTTCCTCAACCCTCTGGACGACGCTCAGAGACGCAGGGTGATCTTTCTCGGCAACAACGTGGCGGAGAATCTCTACGGCGCAGACGATCCGGTAGGCCGGACCCTGCTGGTCGATCAGGTGCCCTACACCGTGATCGGCGTCATGATCGACAAGATGCAGTTCGGCGCCTACAGCGGCATGGATGCCGACCACGCGGTCATCCCCATTCGTACGTTCTACGCCCAGTACGGACGAGATCGGCTGGGCAACATCGTTCTCAAAGCGGAGAATCCGGCGCAGATGAAGATCAAGCTGGCCGAGGTGGCCAAGGTGCTGAGCGTCAAGTACGCCTTCGACCCGGAGGACGAGCGGGTCCTGGGGACCTGGGATACGGTAGAGACCGGCAAGATCCGCAACAACATTCTTCTCGGCATCAAGATCTTCCTCTCCATCATCGGCGTGCTGACTCTGACCGTCGGCGGTATCGGTGTGGCCAACATCATGTACGCGGTGGTCAAAGAGAGAACCAGGGAGATCGGCGTCAAGATGGCCCTGGGAGCTCGCAATCACTGGATTACCGGTCCCATTGTTCTCGAGGGGCTGGTCTATACCCTGCTGGGTGGAGTCCTCGGGCTGGTCATGGCGACCACCCTGATCCTGGTGCTCAGTCTCATCCCCACCGGCGACAACATGGCCCTCAAGGCATTGGGCAAGCCCACCCTGTCGCCGGTCATCGCCGCCACAGCTGCCGGAGTCCTGGGCGTGATCGGACTCATCGCCGGCTATTTCCCGGCTCGCCGTGCCGCCTCCGTAGACCCGGCCGAAACCCTTCGATACGAATAGAGATCATGCAGACATCAAGAGAACCTTCCACCAATGGCGCCGTGATTCACATGGACGGAATCCGCAAGGTCTACGACACCGGCAAGATCCAGGTCGAGGCCTTGAAGGGAGTCGATCTCGACGTGAAGAGCGGTGAGTTCGTAGCCATCATCGGACCCTCCGGTTCGGGCAAGTCGACGCTGATGAACCTCATCGGCTGTCTGGATACTCCCACCGGGGGCACCTATCGACTCAGCGGAGACCTGGTGGCTGGTTTGAAGAAGGAGCAGCTGGCCGCCGTTCGCAACCGGCGGGTGGGCTTCGTGTTCCAAAACTTCAATCTGCTGCCGCAGATCACTTCCTACGAGAATGTGGAGATGCCCCTGCTGTTCGGCGGTGTCTCTCGGCGCAAGAGAAAAGGGCGGGTCGAGGAGCTCATGGAGCGGGTCGGGCTCGAGGACAGGATGCACCACAAACCGACTGAGCTCTCGGGCGGGCAGATGCAGCGGGTCGCCGTGGCCCGGGCGTTGGCCATGGATCCGGACATCCTGCTGGCCGACGAACCCACCGGTAATCTCGACTCCACATCCGGCGGCGACATCATGGAGCTCTTCCAGGAGCTCTGGGAAAGCGGTCGCACCATGTTGGTGATCACCCACGACGCCGCGTTGGCCAGACGCGCTCCCAGGCAGGTGGAGATCCGCGACGGACTCATCGTTCGCGACAGCACCAACGGTGCGCCGGAGTTGATGTCCGACTCCGTCGTCGATCGACCGACAGACTGATCGGTTGATGAGCAGGCAGTGATCGGCGCCTAGCAGTGGGCACTGAGCAGTGGGCAATGGGAAGTACGAGGTAAGAAACGAGATCCGCTGAAAACCCGCCGACAAGCTGCGCTTCCCTGCCACGCTGAGGCGAGATCTTTCCAGCAGCCGTCTTCTCACCTATTGGAGCTCACTGCCCACTGCTCAGTGCGAGGCAGCCGTCGGCTGCCGACCATTGCCTCCGGGGCCCGGGATGAACCGATCCAGAGCCCCTCCAAAAGTGGTACTTTTTACTGGCTTGACGGGTCGATTTGGAGTATTCTTGAGGTGGAACAACGCCGCGTCAGCGGCCCCTGTTCGCCGGTATTCCACCGGAGACCTACCACTCAATTCTCGTCACCCATTTTCACGCCGTATCAGTCAGATTCATGGGAGGGAGTACCATGTCGAATTCCGTCGACACCTTTCTGCAGCAGGTCGTTGCCAAGAATCCCGCCGAGATGGAGTTCCACCAAGCGGTCCACGAGGTCATCGAGTCCATCTGGCCCGTTATCGAGCAGAATCCCCGCTATCGCAGCGCCAACATCCTGGACCGGATCGTCGAGCCCGAGCGGGTCATCATGTTCCGGGTACCATGGACCGACGACAGCGGTAACGTCCATGTCAACCGCGGCTTTCGGATCGAGATGAACAGCGCCATCGGCCCGTACAAAGGGGGACTCCGCTTTCATGCCAGCGTCAACCTCGGGATTCTGAAGTTCCTGGCCTTCGAGCAGGTGTTCAAGAACAGCCTCACGACGCTGCCCATGGGTGGTGGCAAGGGCGGTTCCGATTTCGACCCCAAAGCCAAGAGCGATGGCGAGGTCATGCGCTTCTGCCAATCCTTCATGTCGGAGCTCTTCCGCCACATCGGACCCAGCACCGACGTTCCGGCTGGCGATATCGGTGTCGGTGGACGCGAGCTCGGATTTCTCTTCGGTACCTACAAGAAGCTGGCCAATGAATTCACCGGAGTCCTCACCGGCAAGGGCCGCAACTGGGGCGGTTCCCTGATCCGCCCCGAGGCGACCGGCTATGGTCTGGTCTACTTCACCAAGGAGATGCTGGGTACCCGCGACGACTCGTTCGAGGGCAAGCGAGTATTGGTCTCGGGGTCGGGCAACGTGGCGCAATTCGCCACCGAGAAGGTCATCGAGCTGGGCGGCAAGGTGCTGACCCTCTCCGACTCGAACGGCACCATCCTCGACGAGGAAGGGATCGACCGGGACAAGCTCGAATTCGTCATGGATCTCAAGAACAATCGCCGCGGGCGCATCAAGGAGTACGTGGAGCGCTACACGCATGCCACCTTCATGGAGGGCGAGCGTCCGTGGAGTGTCAAGGCCGATGTAGCGCTGCCCTGCGCTACCGAGAACGAGGTGGACGCCGAGGACGCCAAGACTCTCATCGATAACGGTTGTTACTGCGTCGCCGAAGGTGCCAACATGCCTTCGACTCCAGAAGCCATCAATCACTACCTCGATTCACAGATCCTCTACGGCCCGGGCAAGGCAGCCAACGCCGGTGGGGTCGCGGTCTCGGGTCTCGAGATGACCCAGAACGCCATGCGTCTCAACTGGCCACGGCACGAAGTCGACGAGCGGCTGCAGATGATCATGCACGCGATCCACAGCACCTGCGTCGAATACGGCAAGCAGGGAGACTTTGTAAACTACATCGACGGCGCCAACGTGGCCGGCTTCATCAAGGTCGCCAACGCCATGTTGGATCAGGGAGTCGTCTAGAGGAGGCAGTCCGATACGGGAGCGAGTGTTCCACGACCGACGCTTTCACGACCTCATGCCCTTTCGGGTACGGGAGGTCCTGCTCGTCTCGTCCCCGTACGATGCCTTCATCCTCGAGGAGGACGGCCAGCTCACCGAACAGGTCTTCTTCGAGTATCGAGACGTCAGTCTTTCCGGGCCACCTCGGGTCACCCACGTTCCGTCGGGCGAGGCGGCCCTGCAGCGTCTCCAGGAGCAGAGATTCGACCTGATCCTGGTGATGGCCAGCCTGGCCGATATGGGCGTCAATGTCCTGGCGCGCAAAATCAAGCGTCTGCGACCCGGCCGGCCGGTGGTCCTGCTCGCTTTGGATCGCAAGGAGCTGGACCTGGCCCGCGAGGCCATCGACCGAGCCAACGTCGATGGCGTCTTTCTCTGGACCGGTGACTCACAGATCCTGCTGGCCATCTTCAAGTACTACGAAGACCGGGAGAATGTCGATCACGACATCCAGCACGGCGACGTGCGGGTGATCATCGTCATCGAAGACTCGCCGCGATACTACTCCGCCCTCCTGGGGATGCTCTACAAGGAGCTGATGGCCCAATCCCATTCGCTTTACAGCGAGGGGATCAACGAGCTCCACCGGCGGATGTACATGCGGTCGCGACCGAAGATCCTGCATGCCACCTCGTTCGAAGAGGGCGTACAGCTTTTCGAGCGCTACCGGCGTAACGTCATGGGCGTCGTCTCCGACATCCGCATCCCGCGCAACGGCGAATTGGATGCCGAAGGGGGCCTGGATTTTGCCCGCTTCGCCCATCAGTTCGACCCCGAGCTCCCCGTGCTGCTGGAATCCGCTGAGCGTAGCAACGCGCAAAAGGCCGCCGACATCGGCGCTATCTTCGTCGACAAGAACTCCGAGCGGGCCCTGGCGCTGATTCGCGGCTTCTTCCGTAGCAGCCTCGGTTTCGGTGATTTCGTCTTTCGGACCGAGGCGGGTGGCGAAGAGATCGCCAGGGCCAGGGACGTTCGTGAGATGGAGCGGCAGTTGGCCGTCGTGCCCGAGGAGTCGCTCATCTACCACGCGGCGCATAATCACTTCTCCATCTGGCTCCTGGCCCGCAGTGAATTCGAAGTAGCCGAGCGTCTGCGGCCGCGACAGGTTTCGGACTTTCTGAGCGTCGAGGATCTACGGGAGTTCGTCATCGACCTGTTGCGCGAGTCGCACCGACGTACCTACCGCGGCGTTATCGCCGATTTTCACCGGCGGCAGTTCGATCGCGATGTGATCACACGCATCGGGCAGGGCTCGATCGGTGGCAAGGCCAGGGGCATCGCCTTTCTCAATATGAGTCTCGCCAACAGCTCGCCGGATGACTTCGGTGGGCTGCAGGTGCAGATCCCCAAGAGCGTCGTCATCACCACCGAGGCCTTCGACCAGTTTCTCGATGACAACGACCTGCGCGATTTCGCCTACAGCTCGGACGACGACGAGCAGATCGGTCACCAATTCCTCCAGGGCCAGCTGTCAGACGAGTTGCGCAGCGATCTGACCTTTGTCGCCCATCAGATCGAAGGTCCACTGGCGGTTCGCTCGTCCAGCCTCCTGGAGGATTCCCTCCATCAGCCGATGGCCGGCATCTACTCCACCCTGATGATCCCGAACCAGGTCCGGGATCCGGAGAAGCGACTGCAAGAGCTCTGTAGCGCCGTCAAGCTGGTCTACGCCTCCGCCTTCTATCGCAACGCCAAGTCGTACCTCGCCAGCACCGGTAATCGGGTGGAAGAGGAGATGATGGCGGTCATCATCCAGAGCCTGGTCGGCCAACGTCATGGTCCGCGCTACTATCCGCATTTTGCCGGAGTGGCCCAGTCCCACAACTTCTATCCCGTCGGCCCCCAGCAGACCGAGGACGGCATCGTCCATGTCGCCCTCGGCCTGGGTCGGTTGGTCGTCGATGGCGGCCTGGCCCTCAGCTTCAGTCCCAAACATCCTCAGGTCCTGGGTCAGGCCGGTACCCTGAAGATGCTGCTGGACAGCACCCAGCGTGGCTTCTACGCCCTCGATCTGGATTCCGAGTGCACCCTTCCTCAAGACGATCTCTACAGCAATGTCCGCTTCTATGGGCTCGAGCAGGCCGAGGACGATCACACCCTGTTCGCTGTGGGCAGCGTCTACAGCCCAGAGGACCAGAGCATTCGCGATGACCTGCGGCTCCCGGGTCCCCGGGTGGTGACCTTCAACAACATCCTCCGCCACGGCGCCATTCCCCTGGCCCACGCCCTGGAGAGACTTCTGGACATCTCCCAACAGGGGCTCGGCTGCCCGGTGGAGATCGAGTTCGCCTGCGACATGGGTGACTGGGGCCGCTCCGTCCGGCTCACCCGGGAACGTCGCCAGCCCGTGCTCTACCTCCTGCAGGTTCGACCCTTTCTCAGCCGCACGGCCCACACCGAGGTCTCGAAGCTCGACTACGAAGAGCATGAGCTCCTCTGTCGCTCCCATCGCAGCCTCGGCCACGGGGTCGAGGAGAACATCACCGACGTGATCTATGTCCGGCGGGACTCCTGGGAAGCGGCGGCCAACAAGCAGATCGCCACAGAGATCGGTGAGATGAATCGACAGCTCGAGGCCGAGGATCGTCGATTTCTGCTGATCGGTCCGGGTCGCTGGGGCACGGCCGACCCCTGGCTCGGAATCCCCGTGCAGTGGAATCAGATCTCCGGTGTCAGAGCGATGGTCGAGGCTTCACCCAGGGGCTACGACGTCGAGCCCTCCCAGGGGAGTCACTTCTTCCAGAACATCTCTTCGCTGCGGGTGGGTTACCTGACGCTACCCCCGGGCGCCGAGAAGAGCGATCCTCAAGACGAGGAATTCCTCGATTGGGAATGGCTCGACCGACAGCAGGCGGTGGGAGAGTCCGAACATCTGCGACACCTACGGCCCGAGGCACCGTTGACCGTCGCCCTCGACGGTCGACACGGTCAAGGAGTGATCCTCAAGCCTGGCGCCGAATAGCCGCAGAGACGAGCCCGACCCCGACCAGCGAGGTCAGACCTCCGTGACGACGGGAAACTTCTCCGTCAACTCGCGTACCGCTTCGGCACTTGTCCGCAGCGCCTCGCCCTCCTCTTCCGTCAGATCGATCTCGATGATCTTCTCCATGCCCCGACGACCCAGCTGGATCGGCACGCCAACGAACACCCCCTCGATTCCATACTCGCCCTGGAGCAGCACGGAGCACGGCAGAATCTTGTGGCGATCGTTGAGGACCGCGTCGACCATCTCGGCTACCGCCATGCCGGGAGCGTAGTAGGCCGAGCCCGTCTTCAGCAGGCTGACAATCTCTCCCCCACCCTTGCGGGTCCTATCGACGATCTCTGCCAACCGCTCTTCGGGAATCAGTTTGGTGACCGGTATGCCAGCTACCGTGGAGTACCGGGCCAGTGGCACCATGCTGTCGCCGTGGCCGCCCAGGACGAAGGCATGGGTACTGGCCACCGACACTCCGAGCTCCATGGCGATGAAGGTGCGCATTCTCGCCGAGTCCAGAATCCCCGCCATTCCCAGGACCCGCTGGCGGGGAAATCCGGAGACCCGTCGAGCCACCTCGCACATTGCGTCCAGCGGGTTCGTCACCACGATCAACACGGCCTCCGGCGAGCCCATGGCGGCATGCCCGACACAGCTGTCGACGATCTCCAGATTCTTCATCAGCAGGTCGTCGCGACTCATCCCGGGTTGTCTCGGCAGACCGGCCGTCATCACCACGATGTCGGATCCTTCCGTGTCCGAGTAGAAGTTCGTCCCGGTGATGGTGGCGTCGACGCTCTGAATCGGGGTCGACTGCTGCATATCCAGAGCTTTGCCCTGCGGCATGCCCTCCACTACATCTACCAGCACCACGTCGCCGAGACCCAACCGAGCGCAGTTGAATGCGACCGTCTCCCCGACGTGCCCCGCCCCAATGACTGTGATCTTCCTTCGCACGGCATCCTCCTTTCAGGTTTGCCCGTGGCAGGTATCGAGCCGCCACCGATTTGATGGCGGCAGAATCTCAATCGGTCAGGAAGCCAGTTGAAGTAGACGATCGAGCTCGGCGCGCGAGTGCTCCTCCACCTCATCGTGGATCGAGCCGCCGTGCGCGTCCATGGTCACCATGACCGGGAACCGCTTCACATGGATAACCCACAGAGCTTCCGGCACACCAAACTCCTCCAACATGAAGACGCGCTCCACCCGCTCGACAGCCTGCGCCAAGACCTGGGCGGCGCCACCTACGGCGTGCAGGTACAGGGCTCCTGAGCGCCCCAGGCCCTGCAGGGTTCTGGCCCCCATGCCTCCCTTGCCGATCACCCCGCGCAAGCCGTACTGCTCGATGACCGCTGCCTGGTAGGGCTCCTCGCGAATCGAGGTGGTCGGGCCGGCGGCGACGAACTGCCAGGTGCCATCCGCGTCTTGCCGGACGACCGGACCGCAGTGGTAGATGACCGTACCTTCGAGGTACGGCGCCACCTCCTCACGGTGCTCCTCCAGTAGCCATTTGTGGGCCGCGTCACGACCGGTGATCATGCGGCCTGAGAGCTCGAGGTTGCTGCCTACCCGGAACTCGCGGATCTGCTGCTCGTCCACGGGCAGCGTCAGTTCAGCCATGTCGTCGCTCCTTCGTGTCCAAGACGGACTGCTGCCCGTCGGTCTGCCCAGCACATGTAGCTGATGGTGACGAAGTAGGAGGCCGGCAGCCGGTCCAGAACACCGATCTTCACTCCCAGAACTGTTGTCCGACCGCTGAAGCCCATGGGTCCGATTCCCAGCTCGTTCGATTCTCGCAGCAGGCGCTCCTCCAACAGGGCCAGCTCGGAGTCGGGATTGCGGTCGTCGAGAGAGCGCAGCAGCTGACGTTTGGACTCCGCAAAAGCGGAAGCCCGGTCGCCTCCGATACACACACCCAGGACTCCCGGAGCGCACCCCTTGCCCTGCGCCTGGACGACGCTGTCGAGAACTACTTTGCGGACACCTTCGAGATCTCGATCGGCGCCCAGCGCGCCATCGGGCAGTTTGTACTGCGCGCCGACGTTCTCGCAACCGCCCCCTTTGAGGATCAGCCGCACCTCCACATCGCTTTCATCCCATTCGTCGAAATGGATGAACGGAATGGCGCGGCCTGCGCCGTCGCCGGTGTTCTTGCCAGAGACCGTGTCCACCGCATTGGGCCGCAGATAACTCTCCGCCGTCGCCCGCTTGACCGCCTCCTGCAGGGCTTCTTCGAGGAGTCGCGTGCTGACACCGACCGGATACTTGACCCAGATCACCGGCGTTCCCGTGTCCTGGCAGATCGGCGCCGAGCGCTCCCGGGCCATCTCGATGTTCTCGAGGATGGTGTTGAGTGCCGCGTGGGCCAGACTGCCATGCTGTTCTTCGCTCCGGCCGCGCTCGAGAGCAGCGATCACATCGTGAGGTAGATCCGTAGAAGCCCGACGGATGAGCTCTACAAAGTTGCTGACGTACTCTTCCCTTTTCATTCTGGTCGGCTCCTGCGCCGTAGTGTGAGGTTTCTGGTCGTCGACGGGACACGCACGATCCACGTCTTTCCCGGTGGCAAGACCTCGAGTCCCACTTCTATGCTGGCAACCCCTCAGGAGAGTGGGAATACCTCACTGGGTGGGGTGACCCCACCCCTTCAGGCTGGATCGGTGGCTGCCGATCTCAGTCGGCGGCCCCCACGTCCCGATATTCCATCCGCTGGAAGAGGTGGTTCTCCTCTTGCTCGTGCTGGCGAAAGTCTCCGATCAGGTCGGCAATTCTGCGTCGGATCTGCGGATCCGCAGGACTCAGGCCCTCGGAGTAGGACATCACATCGGCGACCAGTCGCCGAAGATCTGCAAGCATCTGAGGATGCTCGCCCAGGACCGACTTCAGCTTCCCCGCGGCCTCGGGGTGATCCTCGAAGACCTCCTCGATCACGCCCGTATCCTCCTCGAACCGAAAGTGCCGGAAGAGCTCGTCGTGCAGTGAGAGAAGACGCTGTGACACCGCCACGGCCCAGGTGTGGGAGCCCTTCTCGCCGGTGTCGGGCCTTGGCGAATCGAGGAACTCCTCGAGATCGGCCACCACGGACTGCAGATGCCGATGCTGCTCCAGAACGGTATCGACCCAGCTCTTGGATGCGACTTCACTCATGGTCTCTCCCTCCTTGTTCGGTCCTGTCCCGGGTCGTTGCCCTGCGAGCTGCTGCGGCCGGGGTCTCCAGCCGTACGCTGTTGCTTCCGCACTTCGGGCAGCTGCGCTCGACCACCTCTTGGGCATCATAGTCTACCGGGAACCGGTGCCCGCATCGTAGACAGTAGAAGTTTTTTTGCTGCCTGCTCATCGTTGTCTCTCCCTACCGGCTCACGCCGTGGCAGGCGGCGAGCTGCCGCTCAAACTCCGGGATGTCTTCGTGGGCGGCTTCACCTCCTTGATCTCCGCCGCCAGGATCTCGCGGCTCTCCGCCACCTCCTCGGGTGTCACCTGTTGCAGCAGGTCCTCCAACTCGCGCATGACGCGGGCGAATTTCTGCCCTTCGGCCGCGCTGATCCACTCGAGCTGCAGTCTCTCTGGTCGGATTCCCAGCTTCTCCATTCGTGTCCATACCTTCTCCACCCGACGCTGGGTCCAGGTAACGGCGTCGATGTAGTGACAGTCACTGAAGTGACAGCCGGAGACCAGGACCAGCGGCGCTCCTTTCCGCAGGGCATGCCAGATGAACCGTTGGTCGACTCGGCCGCTACACATGGTGCGAATCAGACGCACCGAGGAGGGATACTGCAATCGCGAGGTGCCGGCCATATCGCCTCCGGCGTAGGAGCACCAGTTGCAGGCGAAGGCGACGATCTTCTCCAGTGGCCGATCACTCAGGATGCTTTCGATCTGGGCGAAGATCTGCTGGTCTGCGAAGTGCCGCATGACGATGGCGTCGAAGGGACACTCGGCAGCGCAGGTGCCGCAACCTGCGCAGGCCGCTTCGATGAAGTTCGGTAGACGGCCCGCCTTCTTGTCGGCTACTTCGATCGCGTGGTACGGACAACAGTTCGCGCAGACCTTGCAGAGCTGGCAGGCGTCGGGAATCAAATCTGCTGTGATCGCCTCGATGCGAACCTCGCCGGCCTGCAGCAAATTGGCGGCCCGGGAAGCCGCGGCCCCCGCTTGTGTGACACTGTCCTTGATGTCTTTCGGCGCCTCCACACACCCCGCGATATAGACGCCCCTGGTGGGCACCTCCACGGGCTTGAGCTTGGGATGGGCCTCCATGACAAACCCGTCCGATGTGTGGGACAGGCTCAAGATCTCGTCGAGACTCCGCTTGCCGTTTCCCTGGCTCTGGCGGGGCACGAGACCGACAGCCAGCACCAGCATGTCCAGGCGATGCTGCTCGAGTCTACCGGTCAGGGTGTTCTCGACATCGACCAAGAGGTCTCGCGTCGTTGGATCTTCGCTCACCGACCCGGGGAGGCCGCGCACATACCGCACCCCCTCTTCACGGCTCCGCCGGTAGAGGTCCTCGAATCCCTTGCCAAAGGCTCGGATGTCCATGTAATAGACGGTGGACGAGCTCTCGGGATAGTGGTCGGCGAGCAGCAGGGTCTCCTTGATCGTGTTCATACAGCAGAAGTTCGAACAGTAGGGCATGCCACGAGCAGCGGAGCGGGATCCCACACACTGGATGAAACCGATCCGCTCGGGAACCCGCAGATCGGACGGTCGGACCAACTCGCCGTCGGTCGGACCCCCAGCATTGATCAGGCGCTCGAACTCCATGCTGGTGATCACGTTGTCGAAGCGGGTATAGCCGTACTCGTCGTTGGGTCGAGGATCATAGACGTCCATCCCGGTAGCCACGACGATGGCTCCGACCTCGAGATCGAGCACCCTGTCGGTAATGTCGAAATCGATGCACTCCTTGTCGCAGACCTCTTTGCACTTGCCGCAGGCAATGGGGTTGAACCCGAGACAACTCTCGGCGTCCAGGAAGAACGAGGAGGGTACGGCCTGCGGGAACGGCAGATAGATCGCCCTGCGCGAGGCAAGACCTTCCTGGTACTCGTCGGGAACGACGACCGGACAGACCTCCTCACAGTCGCCGCAGCAGGTGCAGGCCACGGGATCGACGAACTGCGCCTGCTGCCGGACCCGGGCGCGGTAATTGCCGACAAAACCCGTGATGTCTTCGACTTCAGCGTTGACCAGGAGCTCGATGCGGGGATGCCGACCGGCATCCATCATTTTGGGCCCGAGAATTCATATAGAGCAGTCCATCGTCGGGAACGTCTTGTCGATCGCCGCCATGATCCCGCCGATGGAAGGTTCCTTCTCGACCAGGTAGACCTGGTGGCCCCCCTCTGCCAGCTCCAGAGCCGCCTGGATTCCCGCCACTCCGCCACCGATCACCAGCGCGGTATCAGTGACGGGAAAGCAGTTCTCATCTTGTGCTTCGAGCAACCGCGCGCGACCCACCGCGCTGCCGACCAGGTCCTTGGCCTTCTCGGTCGCCGCCGCCCGATCCTGCATGTGCACCCAGCTGCAATGCTCGCGGATGTTGGCCATCTCCATCAGGTAGGGGTTGAGCCCCGCCTCGGCGACGCACTGACGAAAGGTGCTTTCATGGATCTTGGGCGTACAGGAAGCCACCACGACCCGGTTCAGATCGTGCTCGGCCACGGCCTTCTTGATCTCGTTCTGCCCCGGGTCGGCGCAGGTGTATCGGTTGCGCACGACCGTGGTGACATCCGGCAGCTCGGCCGCGAACCGGGCCACCTCTTCCGTATCGACGGTGCCGGCGATATTCAGTCCGCAGTCACATACGAAGACCCCGATGCGCAGGGTTTCATCACTCATGATCGCTCTCCTGTCTGCGATAAGTCTTGTTCGATCGCTGCCGTCGATTCCGTCGTGCTGTCCAGTAACGAGGCCAAGTAGACGGTCAGGTCTTGGACCTCGATCTTCGGTGATGGGCGGCCTCGCAGTCTGTCCTCGGATTGGGCGCACCGAAAGTGCAGCAGACATTTGGGACAGCTCGTCAGCAGCTTGTTGGCGCCGGTCGCCGTGGCGTTCTGCAGCCTGGCTGTCTGTAGCTGTCGCGAGACGGCATCACAATGCACGAAACCCGAGGTCCCACAGCACAGGGCGTCCTGGCCTGCTCTCTCCATCTCCACCAGCTCGCCACCGGGGATGGCTGTGAGGAGTCGCCGCGGCTCTTCCAGCACCCCGAGCTGGCGGCCCAACCGGCACGGGTCCTGATAGGTCAGCTTGCCGTTCTCGCTCTTGCAAAACGTCAGCTCCTGCTTCTCCACTCGCGGCGCCAGGAACTCCGTCAGGTGTTCCACGCGCGGCCGGTACTCCGGTTCCAGCTCGGGATAATCGAGACGCCAGGTCCGACAGCACTCGGCGCAGGTAGTCACTATGTGCCGGATCCCGCGCTCCCGGAAGTGACGGATGTTCTCTCTGGCCAGCACCTCGAAATCTGAACGTTCGCCCCCCCACAGCAGATCGTGGCCACAGCACCGCTCCTCGCCCACCAGCACCGGCGTGATGCCGAGGCGGTTCAGAATGCGGATTGCGGCACGAGCGATGGCTGTCGTCTCGACCTGGAACTCTTCCTGGAACACCAGGTCGAAGATCGGCAGACAGCCCACGAAGAGCGCTACCTCACCCTCCTCGGCGACCTCCAGATCTTCCTCGAGCCAAGCAGGACGAGCGGGCCGAGAGCCCTCGTGCAGGAGCCTACCGACCATCTGGAACACTTCGCCGTGCGGTCGCGGTCGCCGTTGATCCATCGGGACAGCTACTCGCAGGCCCTTTACATACTCGGTATACCTCACCCCTTGCGGGCAGCGAATCTCGCAGGAGGCGCAGGTCAGACATCGCTCCACGGCTTCCCCATAGGCCTCGATTTCGCTTGCGGGGTCGTGCATCGACATGGTTCGGGCCGCCGAAAAGTCCCCGAACGCGGCCAGTGGACACATGCTGCTGCACTTGCCGCACTCGAGACACAACGCGGCCCCTGTCACTCGGCGCAGTTGCTTGAGATTCTCCATGCTCGAATCCTCAGTGGGTCAGGGATTGATCACCGCTGCCGTCGTCCATCGCCTCGTCCAGCAACAGCCGGATGGCCTCCTGTAAGGGGTCGGTGGCGCGACTGGCCGACCAATCCGCCGTCAGGTTCGCCGGGTCTCCACCGAGCTGCTGGTGGATGGCTCTGGCTCTCTCGGTCTGCACTGTCGCCAGCTGCGCGCCGCGATCGAAGCGGCAACGATCCGTCGAGCAGCCAGCCACCAGCACACCCCGGGCTCCCAGGCGCTGCAGGTCCAGCAGCATGCCGGCGTCCACCTGGCCGACACATCGGAAGCGAATGATCTCGACCGGGATCTGGTGAATCTGGAGCCGACTCTCGAGGGCACCTGCTCGACGTTGACAGGCCAGGACGACGTAGGGATCCGCCGAGCGAAACGCATCATCGAGACGTGATCCCCACCAGACCGGAGACAGGGCCGTGGGTCGGGCAGCACCTGTGGGGCAGACACCCACACAAAGATTGCAGCCGCGACACAGGGCGGGCTCGATACGCGCCGCATCCGCCAGGGTCTCTCCGCTCCCCGCCGCGATAGCGTCGAACGGGCAGACCTCCACGCACCTTCCGCAGGCCCTGCACATGCTTTCCCGGATCCTCACCCTCACCGGTAGCAGCTCGACCGGGATCCCCTCGTCCGATCCGATCTCTGGCAGGAGTCGGGGCTGCGCCTCCGCCAAGAGCTGCCCACGGGTCGCCTCGCTGCTGCTCAGATTCAAGGCGACGCTACCGGAGGCCCGCAGCAGCATGGTGGCCGTCTCGCCGTTCCCTCCGTTGCCGCTTCGCCGAACCATCACATGGCGCCGGCGGCAAGTGGGTACACAGACTCGACACTCACCGCAGGGGCCGCAGCGCAGACAGCGGCGTGCCTCCGCTACCGCGTCGGTTTCCGCCAGCGCACCCTCGACCTCTGCGAACTCTCTTCCGGGTCGCACCTCTACGTGGTTCGCCTGGGCCCGTAGCGCTTCGAGTGGCGACAGGTCGGGTAGCTCCAGCTCTCGCGGCGCGCGTGGTTCCGGATGCAGATCGTCGACCTGCGCTTCGCCCCTTTCCACGAATCGGCGAATCGATGAGGCCGCCCGATGGCCTTCGGCGATGGCCTCGATCACCGTTGCCGGACCACTGACCGCATCGCCGGCGGCGAAGACTCCTCGCCACGGGGTCATGGCCGTCGCCGAATCGGTGCAGATCAGCCCATCCGCAATCAGTCTGGCTCGGAATTCCTCGGGGAGGAAGTCGAGCTCGGCCTGCTGTCCCACCGCCGCCAGGACGAGGTCGGCTGCGACCGAAAACTCGCTGCCCGGGATGAGAATCGGCCGCCGGCGACCGCTGCGATCCGGCTCGCCGAGGCCGACTCGAACACACTCGAGGGCCTGCAGCCCTCTCTCCCCGAGGATCAGGCGAGAAGGTGCCACCAGGAAGCGAAAGGCGATGCCTTCGGCCTCGGCAGCGCGAATCTCTTCCGGATCGGCCAGCAGCTCTTCGCGGTAACGACGATAGAGGATGTCTACGGACTCGGCACCCAGCCGCGACGCCGAGCGTGCCGCCTCGACAGCCGTCGAGCCGCCGCCGATCACCACCACCTTGCCCGTAATGGGGGTTCGATCCCCTTCGTTCACCCGTCGCAGAAATGCCAGAGCATCGACCACGGCCCCGCTCTCGGTCTCGCCCTCGAGACCCAGGCCTCTCCCCAGCTGTGCACCTACCGCGAACAGCGTCGCCAGATACCCTCTCTCGACGAGATGCTCGAGCTCCAGATCGACACCGATCCTGCACCCCGTGTGAATCTCGATGCCTGCCCGGCAGATCGTGTCGATCTCCGAGTCGAGCACCTCTCTGGGCAGCCGATAGGCGGTGATCCCGTACCGCAGCATGCCCCCCGGTTCGTCGTTCGCCTCGAAGATGGTGACCGGGTAGCCGCTGCGCGCCAGGTCCCAGGCTGCGGTGAGACCGGCAGGTCCCGAACCGATGATGGCAACCTTGGCCTGTGGGATTCTGGGTGCCACAGGGATCGACAGGGGACTCGATTCCAGGTCGGCGACGAAGCGTTTGAGCTGCCGGATGGCGATGGGCTCGTCCACCGCGCGGCGCTCGCAGACGCTCTCGCACGGATGGTGGCAGATCCGCCCACAGATGGCCGGCAGCGGACAACGCTGCCGTACGACCTCGAGAGATTCTTCGAATCGCCCCTCGGCGATCAGAGATACATAGGCCTTGACATTGATCCCGGCCGGACAGGCCTGCGTGCACGGCGACGGCTGCACGGCTTTGATGGGCAACGGCTCTGACTGGACCTGCGGCAGCAGCAGGCTCTGCCCCACGAGGGTCTGTGCGTTACTCAAACCGGCACCTCCTCCACGAGTCCAGGGGTGTTCTCCACCTCGGCAACCGATGTACCCTGGCGAGCGTATTCGAGACCCTTCTCGAAGGCCTGCAGGTTGAGCTCCTCGGTTCCAACGGGTACCGAGCCGAGCACCGCCTCACGCATGGCGCTCTCCCCCACCAGATCGGTGACGCCGGCAAAGAAGCCGACCATGACGATGTTCTGTACGATGGTCCTGCCGAGCGACTCCGCAATCCGTGTGGATGGAATCCCGCAGGCCCTCTGCCCGGGACGCACCTGGGGCTCGACGAGGTCGCGCTCGAAGATCAGCAAACCGTCTTCCTTCAGGGTCGCACCGAACTTCTCGTAGCCTTCGGTCGACATCACCACGAAGATGTCGGGCGTCTGGATATAGGGATAGAGTACCTCTTCAGCGGCGACCACCAGGGTCGCGCTACACGCCGAGCCCCTCGCTTCGGGTCCGAAGCTCTGGATCATGGTGGCGTTGAAATCGGCATGAATGGCGCACGCCCGACCGATGATGTGCCCCGCCAGGACCACGCCCTGGCCACCGAAGCCGGTAATCCGTATCTCGGTCCTCGCCAGCGACTGCTGGACATCAGGCATGGATCATCCCCCCCTCCGGCGGCATGGGACTGTACTCGTCGCCCAGCTGTTCCCGATAGTGCTGGTCCTTGCGTTCCAGAAACGTCGGTCTCGGCTCGTCGACGAACTTGCCGCAGACGATCTTCTGGTGAAAGCCCACATCCAGGTCACGAGTGTCCGCACCGTGGCGAATCTCGGCGTTCTCGTGGTAGAAGCGCATCTCGGCCAGACCGGTGCCCAGCTTGTTGAGGCGGGCGTAAAGCGTCGGACAGGGAGCCACGACCTCGATGAAGCGAAAGCCTCGCCGGTCCAGAGCTTCTTCGATGGCCCAGGTCAACCGGCGAATATGCAGACAGGTCCAGCGAGCCACATAGGGTGCCCCCGAGCTGGCCGCGAGATGCGGCAGACTGAAAGGCTCTTCGAAGTTTCCGAACGGCATGGTCGACGACCTGGCCGTCAACGGCGTGGTCGGAGCGTTCTGGCCCCCGGTCATGCCGTAGATGAAGTTGTTGATCAGGATCACCAGAAGATCGATGTTGCGCCTCGCCGCATGGATGAAGTGGTTGCCACCGATACCGACCAGATCACCATCGCCCGAGACTACCGCCACCTGCAGCTCCGGACGACCGAGCTTGAGACCGGTGGCGAAGGGAATGGCGCGACCATGGGTGGTGTGAAACGCGTCCAGGCGTAGGTAGCCTGCCACCCGGCCGGAGCAACCGATCCCCGAAACCACCGAGACCTTGTCCAGGTCCTGACCGGAACGCTCGAGAGCCGTGGCGAAACACTGGACCACAGTGCCGATGCCGCAGCCCGGGCACCAGACGTGCGGGATCCTCTCCATGCGCAGAAGCGGCGCGGTCGGGTGGTCGGGCGTCTCCCTGAGGGGACTCTTCTCCGGCATGGTCATCGGATCACCTCCCTGATGGCGTCGAATATCGTCTCCGGGTCGTGCACCCCGCCACCGCCATGGGGTACCAAAGAAATCCTGGCTGCGTCGGTAGCACAGCGCTCCACCTCGAGGACCATCTGACCGTAGTTGATCTCAGCCACGACAAAGCCCCGGACCCTAGTGGAGAGATCTCGAATCTTGTCCTCGGGGAACGGCCACAGAGTGATCAGACGGAGCAGGCCCACCCGAATGCCTTTGCGGCGGGCCCGATCGGTGGCCATGCGAGCCACACGGGCGGTGATGCCGTAGGCCACGACTACGACCTCCGCATCCTCAAGCCCGTCCTCCTCGAGCTGAATGATGTCTTCCGTATGCTCGAGGATCTTGTCGAGAAGGCGACGGACGCAGGTCTCCTGACACTCGCTGCTCATTACGGGATAGCCCCGTTGATCATGGGTAAGGCCGGTCGTGTGGAAACGATAGCCATCGCCGGCGCGGGCGAACTGGGGCACCGGCTCACCGTCGACCTCGTAGGGCTGGTACTCGTCGGGTGATCGGTCGGTGAGCCGCCGAGGGGTGACCTCGATCTGCTCGGCCACCGGGATCACCACCTTCTCGGTCATATGGCCGACACATTCGTCCATCATCACGAAGACCGGAACTCGGTAGGTCTCGGCGAGGTTGAAGGCCTGGATCGTCAGATCAAAAGCCTCCTGGGGAGACTGCGGACAGAGGGCGATGACCTCGTAGTCCCCGTGCGAGCCCCACCGGGCCTGCATCACATCGGCCTGTCCCACCATCGTCGGCAAACCGGTCGATGGGCCGCCCCGTTGGACGTTGACCACCACGCAGGGCGTCTCCATCATCGCGGCCAGACCGATGTTCTCCATCATCAGACTGAAGCCGGGCCCACTGGTCACGGTCATGGACTTCGTACCTGTCCACGAGGCTCCGACCACGGCCGCCATGCTGGCCAGCTCGTCCTCCATCTGGATGAAGGTTCCTCCCATCGAGGGAAACCGTCGAGAGATGCGCTCCACGACCTCCGTCGAAGGCGTGATGGGATAGCCAGCTACGAATCGGCAGCCGGCGGCCATTGCTCCCTCCCCACAGGCGTAATCGCCGTCCAGAAAGTGAGAGCCGGTCAAGACACCTGCCGGGTCCGCCATCATGAGCTCACCTCCGACTCTTGCCGCCCCGCCGGGCTGACAACGGTGAAGATGGCGAACTCGGGACAGATCATCTCGCACAGGTTGCAGTGCACGCACTGCCCGTGCAAAACGACTTCGGGCGGATGATAGCCCTTGCGGTTGAAGGACTCGGAGAGGGCGAGTACCTCCCTGGGACAGTACTCGACACAGAAGCCGCAGCCCTTGCAGCGATCGTCGATGACGATCACCTCACCGATCGGCTCTTGGACTTGCTCCCAGTCGAGAGGTTGGCGCCAGTATCTCATCGCCATTCGCCTGGGAGACCAGACCTGGTCAGGCCCGCGGCTCGCTAGTGTGTCGGGGTCGAATCAGGACAGTGGTCTCCCTTCAGGCCTCCTTTCCCGTCACCGGCTCTTCCTTCGATGGCCGCACCCGTAGATAGGGGCAGTCGTCGTGGAAATGAGTCACCGGACAGTCTTGATCGAAGTAGGCGGAGCAGCGAAAGCACAATCCCTCTCCCGCCTCTTCGGCATCGATAAGGGTCATCGAGAAGCGCTCCAGAAGTCGAGTCAGCTGTCTGAGCTCGTCCGTGCTGAACGAATCCAGGATGGGTGACAGACGCTTCGTCTTCAGATCTTCGTATCGCTGGACCAATTGTCGCCCTTTGCGACTGGACGCCAGGAGGATCGCCCGGCGATCGCCCTTGCAGGGTTCCCTCGCCACCAGACCCAGCCGTTCGAGCTTGTCGATATTCTTGCTGGCGGCCGGGGCGCTGACGCCGAGAAAATCTGCCACCTGGCCAACCTGGTGTTGGCCGTTGAGAGCGATCAGCTTGAGGAGGTGGAATTGAGAGAGAGAGAGGGGATGGGGACTGACTTCACGCAGCAGCTTGAGCTCCAGAATCTCCTGCACCACGGCCGAAAAGATGTGGGCGTAACGGAGCAGATTGAACAGATCCTGACGGTCCCTCCGATCTTCGCCACGCCCCTCCCCCAGCAGCGATTCCCGAGCCGACAGCTCTGCCATTTTGTTAACCCCCTTAGATGTTAACCTCGTTAAATATTGTAGTGATTTCTGCAGATTTCGCAAGGTCGCCTGTAGGGACAGTGCACGGCATCGAAGATTTCTCTATCATGGATAGAGAGGCCGGTTCGCCCAGTGTGGGCGAACCGTAGCGCCACGGGTAAACCAACAGAAGGAGGAATCCGCCATGAAATCGGCGAAGCTGACTCTCGAAGACAGAGAGTTCGAATTCCCTGTGCTCGAAGGGACCGAGGGAGAGGTCGGCATCGACTTCACCACCTTGCGGTCGAAGACCGGAGCGATCAGTCTCGATCCGGGCTACGGCAACACCGGTTCGTGCACCAGTACCATCACCTTCATCGACGGTGAGAAGGGCATCCTCAGATACCGCGGCTACCCGATCGAGGAGATCGCCAAGTCGGCCTCTTTCGAAGAGGTGTGCTATCTGTTGCTCTACGGTCGATTGCCGGCTGAGAGCGAGTTGCTGGAGTTCAGCGACAAGCTCACCCATCACAGCATGATCCACGAGGCGATGAAGGACTTCTTCCAGGACTTCCCGCCCACGGCTCATCCCATGATGGTGCTCTCAGCGATGGTGGCCTCCATGTCGGCCTACTACTCGCGGGCCACGAATGACGCGGATCGGGATCTCAACATCATCCGACTGCTGGCCAAGGCGAAGACCATCGCCGCTTTCTCGTACAAGAAATCCGTCGGTCAGCCCTTCATCTATCCCCGCAACGATCTGTCGTACACGCAGAACTTCCTGCATATGATGTTCGCGGTTCCGGCCGAACCGTACGTCGTCCCACCGGTCCTGGACAGGGCGCTGAACCTGCTGCTGATTCTGCACGCCGATCACGAGCAAAATTGCAGCACCTCCAGCGTGCGCATGGTGGGAAGCAGCCAGGCAAGTCTGTTCGCGGCAGTCTCGGCGGGCATCTGCGCCCTCTGGGGTCCGCTGCACGGCGGCGCCAACCAGCGGGTCATCGAGATGCTGGAGATGATCCGCCTCGACGGCATGGACTTTCGCAAGTATGTCCAGCGTGCCAAAGACAAGGACGATCCCTTCCGTCTCATGGGTTTCGGCCATCGCGTCTACAAGAACTTCGACCCGCGGGCGAGGATCTTGAAATCGGCCGCCGACGACGTACTGAACGAGATGGGGGTCGAGGATCCCCTGCTCGAGATCGCCAAGAACCTCGAAACGGTAGCCCTGGAAGACGAGTTCTTCGTCGAGCGCAAGCTCTATCCCAACGTCGACTTCTACAGCGGCATTCTGTATCGGGCCATGGGCGTGCCGACTGACATGTTCACGGTGATGTTCGCCCTCGGCCGTCTGCCCGGCTGGATCTCGCAATTCAAGGAGATGAGACTGGATCCGCAGAGTCGCATCGCCAGACCTCGACAGATCTATATGGGGGAGACCGAGCGTCCCTACGTGCCCTTGGAGCTGCGGAGCGAGGCCAAGACCGAGGACTCGATCGAGGAGCGCGAGTTGAGTCCCGCTTGAGCCGGGCCGCCAGCGGCCACAGGCGAGGAATCCCGGTTAGTATTTAGAGACGTATCAGGGGACTTGTACGCCCGCCCCAATCGGAGGAACGGGCCGGTCACTCTGCCTGCTGCGTCTCATCTGATCTGACCGTAACTCGAGGATCCCATGGCAGACGAGCCCAATCCGACCCACAACAAACAGCTCTCGATCGTCGACGAGTTGGCTGCCGAGCAGCTTCGACGTCCGTGCGTTTTCGGCGCCCTGGACTTCTCCACCACCGATGATCTGGAGAATCTCACCGGACTTCTGGGCCAGCCTCGGGCCGTGGCCGCAGTCGAGTTCGGCATCGGTATCGATCGCGAGGGATTCAATGTCTTCGCGTTCGGAGCCCCGGGCACCGGCAAACACTCTGCCGTGCAACAGTTCCTGCAGCACAAAGCTGCCGACGAGCCGGTCCCCGCAGACATCTGCTACGTCAACAACTTCGATCAACCGCACTGCCCCCGTCTGCTCGAGGTCCAGGCGGGCCGCGGAGTCGAATTGCGCCAAGCCATGCAGGGGCTTGTCGAGGAGGTCACCAGCGTTCTCGAAACGGCTCTGGAGAGCGAGGAGTATCAGAGTCGCAAACAGGTTCTCGAGCAGGAGTTCGAAGACCGACAGGCCGCCTCCCTGGCAGAGCTCGGAAAGCAGGCGGCGGAGAAGAAACTCGCTCTGGTCAAGACACCTGTCGGAATCGTCTTTGCACCCTTCGACGGTGAGGAGGTCATGGCGCCGGAGGCTTTTCAGGAGCTCCCTGAAGAGGATCGGGCGACGATCGAGGGTGATATCGAGGATTTCAAAGAGCGTCTGCAGAAGGTCCTGCAGCAGTTCCCACGTTGGCAGCGGGAAGCCCGTGAAGGTCTGCGTCAGCTCAATCTCGAGGTCAGTCGCTTTGCCGTGACCCCGCTCTTTGAAGATCTGCGGCAGGTTTTCGTGGGGCACCAAGCGATCCAGGACTACCTGGGCGCTGTCGAGCAGGACGTGGTGGCCAACTCCCAGCGTCTCATCGCCACTCCCGACTCTCCAGCTTCGGGTGCGCTGGAGTCCCTGATCGGGAATCAGGATGGCGAGAAGCCCTTTCTGCGGCGCTACCGGGTCCACGTCATCGTCAATCATGGTGCGACCCGCGGCGCGCCCGTGGTCTACGAAGACAATCCCACCTACCAGAACCTCGTCGGACGGGTGGAGCACATTCCGCAGATGGGCGCCGCGGTCACCGATTTCAACCTCATCAAGCCCGGAGCTCTCCACCGCGCCAACGGTGGCTACCTGCTGATCGACGCACTCAAGCTGCTCAGCCAGCCCTATGCCTACGAGGGTCTGAAACGTGCCCTCGAGGGCAAAACCATCAAGATCGAGTCCCTGGGCGAGGCGATGAGCCTGATGAGCTCGTATTCATTGGAACCCGAGCCGGCGGTGCTAGACGTCAAGATCGTGCTCCTCGGCAGTCCGACCTCCTACTATCTACTGTCGCAGCTCGACCCGGAGTTCACCGAATACTTCAAGGTCGCCGCCGAGTTCGCCGGTGACCTGGAGTGGAACGAGGAGAATCAGGCCCTCTATGCGCGATTGCTGGCCAAGCTGGCCCGGGAGGAGCGACTGCGAGCCTTCGATCGGGGAGCCCTTGGCCGGCTGATCGAGCACAGTGCCAGAAGCCTCGGCGACTCTCGCAAGATGTCACTGCTCATGAGCCGCATGCTCGATGTCATGCGGGAGGCCGACTACTGGGCCGGTCAGGCGGAGCACGACATCGTATTGGCAGAAGACGTGCAGACCGCCCTCGACGCCGCCCGCTACCGCTCGGATCGAGTGCGCGAGAGGGTCCATGAGCAGATCCTGCGCGAGACGGTCCTGGTGGACACCAGCGGTGAGTGCATAGGTCAGGTCAACGGTCTGTCGGTGCTACAGATCGGTGATTTCTCGTTTGGCCAACCAACTCGTATCACCGCCCGGGTTCGACTCGGCAAGGGCGATCTCGTCGATATCGAGCGCGAGGTCGAGCTCTCGGGGCCTCTCCACTCGAAGGGCGTTCTGATCCTGTCTGGTTTCCTTGGCGGCCGGTACGCCGCCGAACAGCCCATGTCGCTCACCGCCAGCCTGGTCTTCGAGCAGTCGTACTCGGGTGTCGATGGCGACAGTGCCTCCTCGACCGAGCTCTACGCCCTGCTGTCGGCCATCGCCGAACTCCCCATCCGCCAATCGCTGGCCGTGACCGGATCGGTCAACCAATGGGGCCAGGTGCAGGCCATCGGTGGCGTCAATCAGAAGATCGAGGGCTTCTTCGACATCTGCCGAGCCCGCGGCCTGACGGGTGATCAGGGTGTGCTGATCCCGGTCGCCAACGTCGAGCATCTGATGCTCCGCCGAGAGGTCGTCGAGGCGGTAGGAGAAGGACGATTCCACGTCTATCCGGTCTCGACCGTCGACCAGGGGATCGAGATCTTGACCGGCGTGGCGGCCGGCGAACCCGATAACGAGGGTCGATGGCCGGATGAGAGCGTCAACGGACGGGTGGCGGCCCGCCTGGCCGCCTGGGCCAAGCTGGCGCGGAGTCACTCTGCAGGAGAAGCTCACGGCGGCTTGGCCTGAGAGCCGCAGCCGCTAGAGAGTCCGCCGAAGCACCTCCCGGGGAATTCGCCACCCGACGGACTCCCCGTCGCAATAGACGACACCGTCCATGTCGGCTTCGAAGTCGACGATGTCGTCCGATTCCCATCCCCGCGGAGAGCGCAGAGCGTAGCCGCTGCCGGTGCCGCAGACCAGGAACTCACGACCATCCGGCGCCAACCACGCCACCACCCGGGTCTCACGATCGAACGGTTCTCGGAAGCGCGGCATTCTCTTACCCATCGCCACCTCCTTTTCCGTTGGTCCCACCGCTCGCCAGAATCGCGGGCGGTGCCGCTAACCCGACCCGGAGTCAACGGGCCGAGGTGTCTGGCGGTAGAACCCCTCCCTTCATGATAACCAGAATTCGGCTCGTCAAAGTCCCCCGAACACGAAGACCAACTGCGCTACGCCTGCCAGGAACCCCAGGACTCCGCCCATGATGATCAGTTTCATCTCGTCTTCCTGGAAACATGGGCGCAGAAGATCTTGAAACTCATTGGGTGGTAATCCCTCCATTCGCTCTCTCAACAGCTGCTCCAGTACGGCCGCCCGGTCCTCGTTGAAGCCCCAATGCTTGAAGGGCTCGATAGACACAGCGACAGCCTTCTCGCCCACCGAACGACGAATCTCGTCCATACCCTCACCCCCCACCGCCAATTCGGCTGCCGGTCGCAGGGATCCCACCGCTTCATCAGCCACCGGTTGGATGTGTCTCTGGATCAGTTGTCGCGACCGATCGCTGCGCGGGCCGGTGAGCATGGCTGCGATGATCTGTCGCAGGGTGACGATCTCGCGCGTCACCAGGTGACACCACACTGCTGCCACTTCGGTCTGTCGCTTGAGAAACAGCCCTTGCACGGTCCAGGGACCCACGCGGGTGGGATGGAGCGGCCGAAAAATGATGTTGATGGCGATCCAGTTGGTGAAGTAGCCGACCAGCCCACCGAACAAGGGCAGCACCCACCAGGACTTGACGAAGATCCAGACTGCCAACTGCACCAGACCGAAGAGGAAGCCGAAGTAGAAACCCGATCTGATGATGAAGCGAAACTCCTGGTCGCCGGATTCCAGGAAGAGACGGTTCAACAGATCCTTATCGCCCTCCAAGCGGGTCACCAGCATGTGCTTGAAGTCGACCAGATCCTCCACCTGGTCGCCGACCTCGTCCATCAGGTTGTGAACCAGAACCGGCAACTCCTCTCGAACCCGGCTGTAGATCCTCGCCTTCACCAGATTGGGCAGGGCTCGCCAGAGAGTGCTGTTGCCGCCATAGAACATCACCTCGTCGGTATATTCCTCGACATGGGGGTCGATCATGGCGGTGATGTGATCGGCCATCTTCTCGGGATCCATGTGACGGAAGATCTCACCCAGAGTACCGAGTCGGAACATCGTCGACTCGGCGAAGATCGCGGCCATCTTGCCCGCCTTCGAGGGGATGATCCCCTGCCAACCGAGGTAGGGCTTGATGCCGCGGAATTCCAGCGGCTGGAAGGTCAGCTTGATAGCCACCCAATTCGTCGCCCAGCCCACCACTGCGGCGACGAACGGGATGCTGACGTGTTTCCAGAAATCGATATCGAGCAGCAGGCTACGAATCATCCTGTTCTTCTCGCCACTTCATCCGCCAGCTTCAGCATGGCACGGAACTCTTCCCCCATCCCGGCTACGATGCCTTGCGGGTCCGGTACAAGGCCGGCGTCGGTGGCCACTCCGATCCTTACCTCTCCGGCATAGCTGAGGATGCTCAGCCCCATTCCCAATCGCGCCGACTGCGGCACCCAGAACATGAAGCCTCGCATCGGCTTACCGGCGAAGTGCAACCGTTGGCGGGGACCTGGGACGTTGGTCAGGACCGCGGTTCCCTTGGCACCGAAGATCCGCACGACCAGGTCCTGGATGCGCTTCGGAGAAGCTCCCAACGCGGCCATGATCCGCATGGCCACCACCGGCTCGAAGGAGCGCTTGAGCTTGCCCATGCGACGGCGGATCTCCGCCAACCGCTGCCGACTGTCGGCGATACCCACAGGGAGCGAGAGAAACACCAGACCGAACTGGTTGCCCAGCGAAGCCATCTCCTCCAGCGGCCGCAGACTCACCGGCACGATGGCCCGGACATTGAGACGCTGACGAAGCTCGCCCCGGCTCTCCAGGTAGCGCCGCAGTCCTCCAGCCACCGCGTTTGTCAGGATGTCATTGACCGTGCCTCCGAGGGTCGACCGCAAGGTCTCGATCTGTGCCATCGTCACCGGCTCTGACCAGGCCACTCGTTTCGGTACACCCAGGGAGCCACGAAAAGCGGTCCGTTTGTCCGGTGGTCGCAGAGCCAGTCGACCCAGAGCGGGGACCGACGCTCCACCCTTTTTCCAGCGGCTCAAGGAGCCGACGGTTTCCGCCGGCAGGCTCAAGAGCTTCACCGCTTCGGGCAGCACCTTCTGGAGGTGCTGTTTCGCCTCCTCGGGAGAAGGTGGATCGGATCCGAAGAGCTCGGCCAGCGGATTCCCGGCTGCAGCTGCCGGAGCCCCTTCCAGGTCGGTGAGGGACAACATGGCCAGCATCAGGGCTATACCGTCACCGATACAGTGGTGGAGCCGCCAGAGCATGGCCGAGCCACCGGCGTGATTCTGGATCAGATGCACCTGCCACAGCGGTCGAGATGCGTCCAGAGGCGTACTGATCCACTGATCGACAAAGGAACGCAGTGCCGTATCGTCCCCTGGATCTGGCAGCACCGCTTCCTGCAGATGCCAATCGAGATCGAGGTCGGGATCGGGCTCCCAGTGGTGACCCGAGCCGCGCTCGGCTGGCACTACCCGCCATCCGAAGCGCGGAATCGCCAGGAGTCTCTCAGTCAGGACCTCTTGCACCGCCCGCCGCTCGAGGGGCTGATCGAAGAAGGTCACCCCGGTGATCATCATCAGATTGGTGGGATGATCCATCCGCAGCCACATGCGGTCGACGTTCGACATCGGTTGTCGACTCGGTGAGGATGAGCTCATGGTCGGAGCCTGCGGACCGTCCACTCCTGCGTCCGGGGCTGCCTCTAGTTTAGCCGACCCCCGGCCCGCAAGATATCCAGACCTGCGGGGTTCCACTGATTGATGGACAATGAACGCAAATCCGAAGGAGAGACCCAATGACCAAGAAGACGCCACTGATTCTGCTATTTCTGGCCGCAACCGGCTCGCTGATCTGGGCACAGCCCCCTGACTTCGCCGTCTACCCGGGTGACGAGGAACGTGGGCCCCGGGACCGCGGGCAGGCGGAGCGTCTGGCCAAGATGGTCGACTATCTCGAGCTCAGCGAATCCCAGGCCGCCGAATGGGAAGCCATGACCCAGGAGCACATGCAGGCCACTCGCGCCCGTTGGGAGCACATCGGCAGTCTGCGCGAGTCCTTTCGTGACCTGGCAGAACAGGAGAATCCGAACCTCGAAGAGGCAGGTAGGATCGCTCTGGAGATGCACCGTGAGATGGAAACCGCCCGCTCGTCTCGTGGTCAGGTCTTCGAAGATCTGCAACAGATCCTGACGCCCGAGCAGGCGGACAAGCTCGAGGCCCTCAAGACCGCCCGCGAGTTCTCGGGTCGACGGGGCGACCGGGGTCGCGGACCCCGACGGGACCGCGACCGACCCGATGGCAGTTGAAGACTCCTCCCTCCAAGGCCCCGGGTCGAAGGATCGCCCTAGAGGCACTCGACCCGGGGCCGCTCGATTCTCGAGAAGCTCGCCAGCACCTACCCGCCTGTCACCTCCACGTCACAGATCCGCCCAGCCCGTGTGCTATCGTGACCTCGATGTCCAGCCGCATCGAAGAGCTACTCGACCGGTCTAGGGTTCGGGACCTGCGACTACAGGCGGACCACCGTATCGATCCCGATACGCCGCTGGAAGAGGTCTACCGGGCTTTTGATGAGCAGCGCCACGGGGCCGCCATGATCTGCGACGGGGACCGAGTGATCGGTATCTTCACCCAGAGAGATGTGCTCTATCGGGCTGCCCTGGAGAATCTCGACCCGAAGACACCGGTTTCCGAGGTCATGTCTGCCCGACCGGTGACTGTCGGTCTCGATCAGCGCCTGGCCGAGGCCATTCAGTCGATGGTGGAAGGCGGGTATCGGCACATTCCCGTCGTCGATGAGCAGGAAAACCAGGTCGGCCTGCTCTCCAGCCGAGTGATCTTGCGGTTCATCGCCGATCATTATCCGGAATCGGTTCTGAATCTTCCGCCGCACTTGCATCAGGTGCTGTCGACCCCGGAGGGTGGCTAGAATGCTCTGCCCCAATTGTGGCTTCGACAACATCCCCGGCTCAGACCTCTGCCATAAGTGCGGCTCCGATCTCGCCGGACTGGACCTGCCCGAGGCCCACCCGGGCTTCCGCGGCCGTTTGATGACCGATCACATCGGCGATCTGCAACTGACCGCTCCTCTGTCGGTCTCCCCGACGGCGAAGGCGGCCGAGGCCATCGCCCTGATGCGTCAGGCACGACACGGCTGTGTGTTGATTCAGGACGACCAGCGGCTTGTCGGTATCTTCACCGAGCGAGACGTTCTGACCCGCCTGGTCCGCCCAGGAAGGGATCCAGCACAGGTTGAGATCTCTGAGGTCATGACTCCCGATCCGATTACCCTCTCGACCGCGGATCCACCGGCGCACGCCATCCATCTCTCGGCTGCTCGTGGACTACGCCATCTGCCGATCGTCGAAGACGAAAGGGTTCTCGGCTTTATCTCGGTGCGGCACCTGTTGCGACACATCCACGAAGACGTCCTCGGCCAGAGCTGAGCGACCCTACCCCTAGGCGTGGGTCCCGACCGACCCCTGTGGGTATCGCCGGGCGACACCGATCTCGCTAGCATTCGCCAGATTGGGAAACCACCGACTCTGAAGGGGGAATCAAGGGCTTGTCCAGCAGACTCCGTAACGTCCTCCTGGCCACCGACCTGTCGGCCAACGCCGACGCAGCCCTGCAGTGGGCCGTGGAGATCGCCACCGACCTTGGAGCACAGCTCCATCTGGTCCACGCTTCGAACCTCGCCGGGTGGTCCACAGACTACCTGGAGATCACCGCCCGGGTACCGCAGCAGATCGAGACTGACACCCGTCAGAGCCTTGAGTCGCTGGCCGAGACGTGCCGCACCAACGATCTCGAGGTTACCTGCGAGGTGCTCCAGGGAGAGCCGGCCAGCGCCGTCGTTTCCGCTGCGCAGGAGCGCCGAGCGCAACTCATCGTCGTCGGTACTCGTGGCCAACGAGGGCTCGACTACCTGCTCCTCGGCAGCACAGCGCAGCGAGTGGTGCAGCGAGCCACCTGCCCGGTCGTCACCGTGCACCCGCAGGATGCGCCAGGTCCCAGGCCGATCAGGAGAATCCTCGCGGCCACGGATTTCTCGGAAGAGTCGCGGGCGGCCATTGCGGCGGCCCGCACCCTGGCCGGCCGTGGCGGCGAGCTGGCAGTATTTCTCCTCGTCCATGCCTACGTGGTGCCCTACGACCTGATGAGCAGCGATGGGTCGGTGTCGATACCCGATATTCCCGATGGACTCGGGCAGTGGAGAACGGCGCAACTCGAGGTCGAGGAACGCCTGGAGGCCTGGGCGCGGCCGCTGCGGCAGGACGGTCTCGAGGTGGAGACCCTGGGTCTGGAGGGTTATCCACCCGAGGCCATCATCGAAACGGCCGTCGAGCACCGGGTCGATCTCATCGCGACGGGGACCCACGGCCGGACCGGTTTGTCCCATGTCCTGTTGGGAAGCACCGCCGAACGCGTCATCCACAAGGCGCCCTGTCCGGTTCTCACCCTACGCCGCCAGCCCCTCGACAGCCCGCTACAATAGATCCTGAGATCCCATGGCCCGAAGAGTCGATCCCATCGCCGAGTATCGAGAGCTCTTCTCGCGGGCTCTCCGGCAAGAGGGCGAGAAATGCGCTACAGCCGCCTCCCTGGCCACCGCCGATCTGGACTCGCGACCCGCTGTCCGGGTAGTCCTGATCAAACACGTGGATGACCGTGGATTCATCTTCTACACCAATCTGGAGAGTCGCAAGGCCGGCGAGCTGCGGCAGAATCCTCGAGCCGCTCTGTGTATCTACTGGTCGTCCTTGGACAAACAGGTGCGAGTCGAGGGGCGGGTCGAGTCGGTAGGTGACATCGAAGCGGACGCCTATTTCGAGAGTCGACCGCGTGGCAGCCAGATCGGCGCCTGGACCTCCAAGCAGAGTGCCCCTCTGGCGTCGCGCAAGGAACTGATGGCGCGCTATCTTAAGATCCAATCGCGGTTTGCTGGCACCGCTGTTCCTCGGCCCCCCTTCTGGGGCGGCTATCGGGTCGTACCGGATCGCATCGAGATCTGGCACAACCAGACGCATCGTCTGCACGACCGACTCCTCTACCTACCGACCGCCGACGGCTGGTCGGTCGAGCGTCTCTACCCCTGAAGCCCGGCTAGGCGCCGGTGCCGCGCAAGTAGAGCTCGACGACCTCCATTGCCCGGTCCATGAATCGAAAGACCGGTATTCCGGCGTGGCGCAGCCGCCCTACCAGGGGATCGTAGATCCGGCCGGCGTCCACCACCATCACCCAAGGCTTGCTGCTGCTCCGCCAGAGACCAATGAGACGGTCGGCGAGTCCACCCGCACGATCCAGGTCTTCGCCGTGGCCCGGGCCGGCAGGCAGTGTATTGAGAGCGCCGGTCAGGGGTACACAGCCGAAGACAGCGATATCGACCCCCGGGTCTGCGAGGATGGCCTCGGCCACCCTGGCGAAGTCTTCGTCTTGCATCATGGGAGTCACGTCCAGAGGATTGCGGATGCCGACCAGTTCGCTGAGACCGGCCGAAGCCAGAATCTGCCGCAGCTGTTCCACCGTCGAAGGCGCCAGTAGCGAACGTTCGAGCCAATGCAGACCATCCGAGAAGGCGACGCTCTCGAATCCGGTGTTGGAGAAACCGCCCAACCGCCGACCGTCAGCCGGTCGATCGAACCACTTCACCGCCAGATCCAGGAGATCTTCGAAGTCGGCCATCGACCCGGCAACCAACACCCCTGCAGCTCTCGCCAGTGCCGCGGTGGTAGCGTAGCTGCCTGCCATCGATGCCGTATGGGAGGCCGCGGCTCGAGCTCCCTCTTCGCTGCGACCCGCGCGGTACAGCACCAATCGTTGGCCCCGCTGGACCATCGTCTCAGCCGCCTGCAGCATCCGTCGGCCATCCAGCGCCCGAAAGCCCTCGACATAGACGGCGACGACCCGAAGATCGACATCTTCCGACAGATACTCCAGGTAGTCACCGATGGTCAGATCGAGCTGATTGCCCACCGAGATGGAGTACTTGAACGAGAGCGACTCCATCTTGCTGCTCCTGGTGGCCAGGAAGGCGCCGCTCTGCGCCACCAGCGCCACCTCGCCCATGGTCGGCCCGGGCGGAGGGACCTTGTAGTCCGGCAGAAAGAAGGTGTCATAGCCACCGGGAGCCGAACGGATTCCGAGCGAGTTGCCGCCATTGATCAGCGGTCCCTTCCAGCGACTCTGTCGCGCCCTGGCGAGAGAGTCTTCGAGCTGCCGCGTCCGGGCGGCGCCTTCCCGATCGTCCTCGAAGCCTCCCGGGATGACGATGAGGCTCTCCGCACAACGGGTCGCGATGACCCGCTCGAGTAGATCCGGTACCTGTGACGCCGAGATCGCCACCACCAGCAGGTCGACCGGTTCCGGAAGATCCTCCAGATCTCCTACACACGGGCAACCCTCGAGCATCGTCTGCCCTTTCTTGATGACGAAAACACTGGACGGATCGAATCCCTGGCGCAGGGTATTGCGCAGAAGAATGCGACCGGGATTGAGTCTGCGAGAGGCCCCGACTATGGCTATCGATCGAGGTTCCAGAAGACACTTCAGCTTCTCCACTGGCCGTACCGCCAAGGTCTCGCGGTGCTCCCGGTTGAGCTTGACCAGCACATCCAGGGCGATCAGTTCCTCTCCACGGAGAACCACCGGGTTGATCTCGATCTCGTCGATCTCTTCGCCGAGGAGTGGCAGCGCCTCTCGGGTCAGGCGCTGCAGAAAGCTCGTCAACACCTGGCTGGCCAGACGTGGAGGCTGACGTCGCTGAGAGCGAAGCAGCAGTTCCCCCAGGGTGCTGTCCAGCAGATTCGCCAACGGCCACCTGCCGTCATCCGGATGGGCTGAAGCGATCCAGCTGGCCCGACCGGGGCGCAGATGCCGAGCCAACAGCTCGGTGTGAATGCCCCCCGGGCCGCAGGTCAGGACCGGGCCGAACTCCCGATCCCAGCGCAGATTGACCAGCAGCTCGCCACCGAGCCGCGGGTCGTAATCGACCCACTCCTGGAGAAGAAAGCCGCTCGGTTGGCGCTCGGCCAACCGAGCCGCCATGGCGCTAGCGGCGCTGGCGATGGCCAGAGGATCCCGCGACACCACCTCGACGGCGCCGAGCTCGGTCTTGTGTGGCAGGTCCGGACAGATCGCCTTGAGGACCACAAGGTCACCGGGGAAACGGTCGACCACCTGCGGTGAGAGATCGTCGAGGTGGGACAGCTCGGTCCACAGCGGAATCGAGACGCCCAGGCTCTCGAGCAGCGCCAGTCCTTCCGCCTCGGTCAGCAGCGAACTGCCAGCCTGCCGGGTCCGCCGTAGCGCTTTCGCTCTCTCGCTCATGCTCGCCGCGGCTCGACCGATGCCGTGTTATTCCGGCGGGCCGCCGATGCCTTCTCCCTGGAGCCGTACCTCATCCCGACCCGTTGCGGCGTTGTGTCGCAGAACCAGCACGGCTGAACGCCCACCCGCGGCCGAGGGAGTGAAGCGCAGTCCGATGGCGCAGGCGGTGCCGGGCTGCAGGGACGGACCCGCATGACAGGTGGCGGGAACGATGCGGAAATCACCGGCGTCCGGTCCTTCGAGAGTGAATTCTCGCAACTCCAGCAGACCGGTTCCCGCTGCCCGCAGGTTGAGGGTCTGAATCGAGCTCCGACTACCGAGCGGCTGGGGTCCAAAGTCGATTCGGGCTTCCTCGAGAATGATCTTGGGAATCGGCGGTGGCAATCCAATCCCTGCCAACGGCACCTCGCGCGGCCCCGAGATGCCATCGTGCTCGATCCGCAGCCGCGCCGTCGATCGACCTTCGACGGTGGGCGCGAAGACCACGGTGACGGTGCAGCTGGTGCCGGCCGGCAAGGTCGGGGAAGCGCCGCACGATCCTCCGGCCAGGCGGAAGCCCCCTTCCGGGTCGTCCTCGACGGAGAACGGTCCCAGTCGTAGACCGGCGGTACCTCGATTCGCCAGATTGAGCTCCACCTGCTGAGCCGTGGTGCGATGGACCCTGTCGAAGCTCACCATCTCACGATCGAGGCTCAGGCGAGGCGCCACGGCTCGTCCTGCCAGATCCTGGCGCCCTGGCGGCCGTCCGGCGCCCACCTGCAGCTCGAAGACAGCCCGGTGCTCACCCTCGCGTTGAGGCTCGAAGGCGATTTCGAGAGTACACGCGGACTGCGGCTCCACTTGCCGACCCGAGCACTGATCGCGGGCGATGCGAAAGCCACCGGCATCCGGACCCGTCAGCTCGACCCCCTGCACGTCGCCGCCAGCCGAACCCTCGTTCTGCAGCTCGACCGTCTGACTTTCACCGGCCTGACCGACACGAACCTCGCCGAACGCGAGGTCCGGAGCCGCCAGCACCCACCGCGGAGCTACCCCCGATCCCTTGAGTTCGATACCCAGCCTGCCGACGTCGGGCTGGCTGATTTCCAGCAGCGAGTCCGAATCGCCCTCCTCTGCGGGCGCGAAGACCACCGTAATCTGACAGCTCTCACCTGGTTCCAGACGCGCCCCGCGACAGCTCTGTCGTCCGATTGCGAAGCCCCGATCGACATCAGACAGACCGACTCGCAGGCCGGACAGGGTGGTGCTCTGGCGATTGGTGACCTGGATTCGTCGACTGGCTCCGTCCGCTGCCACCAGATGGCGCCCGAAATCGAGGGCATCGGGCTCCACAGCGAACGCCGCGCCGGTCCAGACTCCTTCGCCCCGCAGCTCGATCTGGGGTGCCGGTGGCAAGGTATCGGTATCGAGCACCACCTGCGCCTGCCGCACGCCTGCTGCCCGGGGTACGAAGACCAATCGCAAGGGACAGGTTTCACCGGGCGCCAGGCTGGTCTTGGAGCAGTCGTTGCGGGTCAAACGGAAATCTCGCTCCGCCACCCCCCCCAGGGCCACCCGGCGGATCTCCAGTGGCGCGGTACCCTCATTGCCGACCAGAAGATCCAGCGGACTGGAATTGCTACCCACATCCACCGGCCCGAAGCTGCCACCCGACGGAGAGACGGCCAGCCGGGGTGCCGTGCCCTCGCCACCGAGGGCGAGGCTCGCCGGACTCTCCGGCATCTCACCGTGTAGCTCGAGTATGGCGCTGCGGGCGCCCATGGCTGAAGGAGAGAACCGTAGCAGGATCGCGCAGGAGACCTGTGGCTCGAGGATCCGGGCGCCACAGCCGTCTTCCTCGAGGCGGAATTCGTCGGCATTCTCGCCCACGATGGCGAGCATCTCGATGGCCAGGAGCCGTTCGCCGACGTTGGTGACCGTCAGCGTCTGAACCTCGCCGCTCTGCCCCACTCGCACGCGTTCGAGCACGAAAGGATCTGCCGAGAAGGCCGGCTCCGGCGGCTTCGGCCAAAAAACCAGCCAGGCCACTGTCAACAGGACGATGAACGCCAGCGCGATCCACAGCCAGAGCTTCCTGTGCCTTGGCCGCCGAGGTCTCTGACGAGGCGACGGCGGTACCCGGGGAGGAGGAGACTCAGGGCCGTCTGAGCGGAGTCTGTCAGGGCCGAAAGGCAGCTCCGACTGGCTGTCGCCGGGACGCAACGGCAGGTCCAGCATCGATTCCCGATCCCGAGGATCTGAGGGCGGCGGGCTCATGACGACCAGTCTAGCTCTGTTCTCAGCGGACGAGGTGCCAATCGACCTGACGACCGGCGAGGTAGTGAACCCTCTCGCCATCGAAGACCGCGCTCTGTTCCAACTTGATCTGAATCCACTGCCCGTCCCATTCGGGAACGGCCACCTTGACGTTGCCCTCGATGGCGTAAGCCGTGTTCGGCGCCAGTGGCCAGTCGCCCCTGCCGTGTGTCGGGCCCTGGTTGTCCCACATACCGATAGTCGGTCCCGGAGCGTGGCCGAAGACTCCGATGGGGTGGCTGTAGATGCTTCCCCGGATCCCAGAATCGGAGGTCGAGGCCAGAGCCGCCGCCAGAATCTCGTTACCGGTTCGACCCGTGACGAACTCGCGGGTCAAGAGATCCTGCCAGCGATTCCCCTCGGCCAGGGCGGCCTGCAGACCGTCAGGGACCGCGGACTCCCCTGTCGACAGCACATAGCCCATTTCCTGGGTGTCGGTGCAGAGCCGGAGGTAACAGATCCCCACATCCGTATGCAGCGCATCTCCAGGCTGGATCACCGTATCCGTGAGAGCGCAGAAGGGCGAGTCGAGCTGGCACTCCGCGCCAATTCGCTGCACGTTCACGTCGGGGAAGAACCAGGCCTGCAGTCCCAGATCGGCGAATCTCTGGCGGATGTACCACGCCACGTCCGTGGTGGTGGTGACCCCGGGGGTGATCACTCGATTGGAGAAGGCCTCGGAGATGACTCCACGGGCCAATGAGACGATCTGGGGATAGATCTGCAGCTCGTCCTCCGACCGGGTCTCCAGCCAGCGAACGACCAGGCCCTCGGCGCTGACCAGGCGACCGCGTAGCTCCGCCGAGAGCACCGACTCGAGCTGCGATCCGAGGGACGCCGTCAGACCGTCGGCCACCGGCCACGTGAGGCTGGAGTTGATACCGATCTTCTCCGGTCGTCTCTCCTCGATCACTGCGGCCAGACGCTGCCATTGCTCCTCGAGATCGCCGCCCTCCCACACCGGCTCGTAGAGATCACCCAGCGGATAGCGACTCACCGTCAGCCTCTCTACCCCTTCGTCTCCACGGTCGTGGAAGATCAACATCGTGGTGCGACGAGCGGCGAAGACCGGTTCAGGTACCAGGCTGAAGTAGACCGGGTCCTCGGCATACTCGCGGTTGATCACCAACCACATGTCCAAGCCGGCTTCTCTCATCAGATTCGGCAGCAGGCTCTCGAGCCTCTGTCGAAGAATCCGATTCACCGGTTCGATGCGCTGTCGCTCCTCCAGCACTGCACCCGGTGCCCCGACATAACGGCCCTGCTCGAATTCGGCCTCCGAGCCCTGAGCCGTGGACCCCCAGGTGGCGCAGACAGCCAGGCCCCCGAGAATGGCGCTTCCGATTCCCTTCATCGATCTTCCCTCACTCCACTTCCACGATCATTTCGATTTCGACCGCCACACCCAGGGGCAGCGAGGCCATGCCCACCGCCGCACGGGCATGTCGACCCCGATCGCCAAATACCTCGACCAGCAGGTCCGAGCAGCCGTTGATGACCTTCGACTGATCGGTGAAAGTCGGTTCTGAATTGACCATACCGGTCACCTTGACGATCCGCCGCACGGTCGCTAGATCTCCCACCTCCTGTTTCAATGAGGCCAGCAGGGCTACAGCCGTCAGGCGAGCGGCTCTGTACCCGTCCTCGACGGTCAGATCGCCACCGAGCTTGCCCTTGACGAACGTGCCGTCGGGTTGCACAGGAATATGCCCAGAGGTGAAGACAAGATTGCCGGTGCGCACCGTCCGCACATAGTTGGCAACAGGCGCCGAAGGCTTGGCCAGCTCGATCCCCAGCGCCGCCAACCGGGCCTCTGGATCGAGGTCTTCGGCCTGCCCCGCGGCCACCCAAAGTGCCAGCGTGCTCAACACGCAGACGATCACAGCGGTACGGGTTCGCGAGCTCGTCGAGTTCGTCATCGCTTCCCCTCCAAGGTTTTTGTTCTGAACACTTTCGACGGCCGAAGCCGACCGCTGGCCGTCGCTCGAACGAAGCGTAGCACGAGGTCGGTGGGTGCTACACTTGCTGGAGAGTTGGGATTCTCCCAGGGCGAAAACCCATGTACGAACAGTTTTACGGCTTCTACGATTCGCCGTTCAGCATCACACCCGACCCCAGGTTCCTGTTCTTCAGCGGTCGGCACCAGGAAGCTTTCGGGCACCTCCTGTTCGGCATCAAGGAGCGCAAGGGGTTCATCCAGATCACCGGCGAGGTGGGCACCGGCAAGACCACGCTCTGTCGGGCTCTTCTCGAAGCTCTGGACCCAGGGTATAGAACCGCTTTGATTCTCAACCCAGCCATGTCGGAGCTGCAGCTCCTGCAGACAATCGTCGGAGAGTTCGGGCTGATATCTACGAGTTCGGATCGGCGATCCCTGCTAGACGCCCTCAATACCTTTCTCCTCAACCAGGTCAACGAGAGTCACGACGCGGTTCTGGTCATCGACGAGGCGCAGAACCTCAGCCCGGAGCTCATGGAGCAGGTCCGCATGCTGTCGAATCTGGAGACCGATCGGCAGAAGCTGTTGCAGATCGTGCTCATGGGACAGCCGGAGCTGCGGGACATGCTGAACCAGCCGGGTCTGCGACAACTCCGGCAGCGGATCACAGTTCGCTACCATCTGACCTCCCTCGACTACCCTGAGACGGAGATGTACATCTCCCATCGCCTGCGGGTCGTCGGCGCCAATGGCCGCCCGACCTTCAGCCGCGGAGCCCTGCGTCGGATCTACCGGTACTCCTGCGGTGTACCCAGGCTGATCAACGCCGTATGTGACAAGGCCCTGCTCTGTGGCTATGTCGAGGGTGAGGACCACTTGACCTCCCGGCACCTCAAGCGCGCCATCCGAGAGCTCGAAGGTCTGGCCCCATGAGCTTGATCATCGAGGCCCTCAAGCGCGCCCGTGACGACGCGGTCCGCCGCCAGGCGGCCTCGCGCGGGCTGCCGCTGGCTCCAATTCCCCGTATCCAGGGTCGGAGTCGCTGGCTCGCGTTCGCTCTGATTCCCCTGGTCGCAGCTCTCGTCGTCTGCATCCTGCTGCTCATCGATCTCAACTCCAAAGTCCCGGAAACCGCAAAGGCACAAGCAACCTCGCCGACACCGGCGGAGGCCGCCCCGACCTCTCCTCCACAGGATGCAGAGCCGCTGTTGCCCGCGAACCAGCCTCCCCCGCAGGACCAGAGCGCCGCACCCGAGACCGATCGACCGGCAAGCCCGCCACCGAAGGCCGAGGCTGTGGCCTCATCCCCTGCGGTCGATCCGGGAACGACCCCGGTCGCCGGTACCGTAGCCATCGAGGAGCCCAGCCCGGCACCGCCCGAGAGCCATCGAAGACCATCGGCGACCGGCCCGGCCTCTCGAGAGTTCGTCGGCCAGGCGCAGCTCGAGGATGGTCAACTGGTGGATCTGGACGGCATCGCCTGGTCCGAATCCGAGCCCTTTGCCCTGCTGAACGGCCAGGTCGTCGGAGTTGGCGAATGGGTCAGGTCCTACAGGGTGGTCGAGATCGCCCCCGATCAGGTGACCCTGGAGAAAGACCAGGACCGCATCGTCCTGCGCCTCAAATAACCTGTCCGGCCAGGTCAGAAGGAGTGGGAGTTCAGCAGACCGCGACCGCGAAGAAACGTCACCATCAGAGCCCACAGACGTTCCTTGCGATCCGCAAGTCGGTGATCGCCATCGGCGTAGAGATGAAACTCGATATCGCGGTAGGGACACTGGGCGGCGAACTCCTGCACCCGTGCCCAATCGACTCGATCGTCCTGCTGTCCTTGCAGCAGAAGACAAGGGGTGCGGTACAGCTCCATCAACTTCTCGTCGTGGTACTCGAGCAGGTCATCCATGAAGATCCAGCTCAGATCCCAGGTCCCCAGCTCGTTCTCGACCTTGATCTTGCCCTTCTTCTGCCAGTCCAAGAGCCCGTCCTCACCCGCCCAACGGGCCAGTCCCTCCTCCAGGCTGAGGGCCGGTGCTACGTGGATACCGGCCACCAGCTCCGCCGGGTTGAGGGCGGAATACCAGAGCCCGACCAAGCCGCCGAGCGAAGACCCCATGACCACGACCCGACGGTGCCCTCTCGCTCTGAGGACATCGTGGACACGCCTAACGTCCTCCAGGTCGCGAGACAGCGTCAGATCGATCATCTCGCCTCCAGAGTCTCCATGGCCCTGGAAATCGAAGGAACAGAAGGTCATGCCGTGCTGGACGGCCTGTTGACGGAAGAAATTCGCCTTATCCCCCGATTGACTCGAACCGAAACCATGGAGATAGAGGATGGCCAGCGGATCCTCCAGCTCGATCTGCGGCTGCTCGATGCGCACCACCAGGTGCGAAACCTCGCGTTTGCCGTTGCGGATGGAGACTCTGCAGCGTCGACTCACCGTGAATCCTGCCTCGAACGTTTCCCGACCGCTCTCCCCTCGCCCCCGAGTTCGCCAACAGATGTTAGCCGAGGGTGACCCACCGACGCAGTGAAGCTCGTCGCAGTACCGATGCATGCTGGAGAATCGGTTAAGCTCTCCCGCAACGGCCGCAAGGAGTCACCGACATGCACAACCACTCGTTTCTCATCGTCTTCATGTTCATTCTGCTCAGCATGACGATCTCGTCGTGTGCGGCGAAAGAAGCGCCCTCGGAAAGTACCGGCGACGATTCGCCCACGGGCCCTATCTCGTTGCTGGCAACCGAGTCGGAGCCAGGCAACGAAGTCCTGGCCTCTGCCGTTGAAACCTGGATGGGGGACTTCGACGCCATGGCCGAACGCCGGCTGATTCGCGCCCTGGTGATCCCCAACAAGACATCGTACTTCTTCGACGGCGTGGACCAGAAGGGCACCGGATTCGAGGCCTTGAAACTGCTCGAGAAGCAGATCAACAAGGAGCTGAGGACCGGCCATCTCGGAATCTACATGCTGGTCATTCCCACCACCCGCGACCGGATTCTCAAGGACCTGGTGGAGGGTCTGGGGGACATCGCTGCCTCCAACCTGACGATCACCGATCAACGGCGGCAGCAAGTGGACTTCGCCGATCCGTTCCTGACCACCAATGAGATCGTGGTCACCGGCCCGCAAGTCGAGGGAATCGGCTCGCTGGATGACCTGGCTGGCCAAGAGATCCACGTGCGGCGCACCAGCAGCTACTGGGAAAGTCTCGAGCGTTTCAACGAGCAGCTTGCGGCCAGAGACCTTCCACCCGTACGACTGCAGGCCGCCGACGAGCTGCTGGAGACCGAGGACCTACTGCAGATGGTCAACGCCGGCCTCGTCCCCATCACCGTCGCCGACGACCATCTGGCAGACTTCTGGTCGCAGATTCTGGAGAACATCCAGACTCATCCGGATCTGGTGCTGCGCAGTGGCGGAGAGATCGCCTGGGCCATGCGGCCGAACAGTCCGCAGCTGGCAGCCGTCCTGAACCGATTCGTCAAGGGACACAAGAAGGGCACCCTGACCGGCAATATCCTGATCAATCGCTATCTCAAGAACGCCGACTACATCCGCAACTCTTTGGCGGCCACCGAGATGGAGCGCTTCGCCGAGACGATGGAGTTCTTCCAGCGCTACGCCGGCGAATACGACTTCGATTGGCTGATGATCGCGGCCCAGGGGTACCAGGAATCGAGACTCGATCAGAGCGTCCGTAGTCGGGCCGGAGCCATCGGTGTCATGCAGCTCCTCAAGAGCACCGCCAGCGATCCCAACGTTGGGATTCCGGACATCGAAAAGCTGGAGCCCAATATCCACGCCGGCGTCAAGTACCTCCGATTCCTGGTCGACCGCTACTTCGACGAGCCCGGTCTCGATACCGTCAACCGGCACCTGTTCGGATTCGCCGCCTACAACGCCGGACCCAGTCGCATCCAGCGCCTGCGCAGAAAGGCCGCCGAGAAGGGTCTCGACCCGAATGTCTGGTTTCGCAATGTCGAGGTCGTCGTCGCCCACGATGTGGGGCGCGAGCCGGTGCGCTACGTCAGCAATATCTACAAGTACTACCTGGCCTATCGCATGCTGTTGGAGCAGGAGCGCCGTCGCGAGGCGGCCAGGAGCTGAGCTGCCGCTGACCCATCGGCTGGCCTCGGGTCCGCTCCTGGCCGGCCCTGGCGGGCTCCAAAGCGCTGGCAGGCCGCCCAGTCCTCGCGGCGGTGATAGTCTTTGTCGCCGAAAATCGAATGCGAGCACCTGACCTGGAGATGGATTCATCCATGAGAGATTCTCAACGAGCACTTTCGACCTTCGTCTTTCTGATCCTGGCCCTGACCTTCGTGGGATCCTCGCAGGCCTCCGACTGGCCCAACTGGCGGGGACCTCAGGTCAACGGTACCTCCGAAGCCACCGACCTCATCTCTCAATGGTCCAAGGAGGGCCAGAATCTCCTCTGGCGGCAGGACTTCACCGGCCGCTCGACACCGGTCGTTCTGCATGGCAGGGTCTGCGCCAATGGTCGTGTCGGTGAAGGGATCCGGCGCCAGGAGATGGTGGCCTGTTTCGACGCCGAATCGGGTGACCGGCTCTGGGAGTACCGCTTCAACGTCTACCAGACCACTGTCCCCTGGACCCGTGTCGGCTGGGCCAACGTCACCGGCGACCCGGAGACCGGCTTCATCTACGTACAAGGCGTCGGCGGCCTCTTCTTCTGTCTGGACAGCGCCGACGGCCGTATCGTCTGGAGTCGGAATCTCATCGAAGAGCTGGGCTTCATGGAGGGCTACGGCGGTCGCACGCAGACCTCAGCCATCGACGAGAACCGGGTGATCATCACCTTCTCCAACACCAGCTGGGGCTCCCAGGCCAAGCCTCTGCACCGCACCTTCGCCTTCGACAAGCAAACGGGCGAGTTGCTCTGGACCTCGACCCCCGGCACTTTTCAGATGGACAAGAACACCCAATCCACACCCTCTATCGCGGTCATCGATGGCCAGCGGCTGGCGATCCACGGCAATGGCGATGGCAGCATCTACGCGCTGCAGTCGCGAACCGGCCAGAAGGTCTGGGGATTTCGTCTCAGCAAGAGAGGAATCAACACCTCGGTTCTGGTCGAAGGGGAGACGGTCTTTGCGGGACACAGCGAGGAAAACCTCGACGAGGGCACCATGGGGCGAGTGGTGGCGATCGATGCCACCGGGCGTGGCGACGTGACCGAGACCCACGAGCGCTGGCGGGCACCGCTCGGGGTGGGCTTCTCGAGTCCAGCCTGGCAAGCCGAGACCCTCTATGTACTGGACAATTCCGCCAACCTCTACGCCCTCGACTCCGCGACGGGTGAGCAGCGCTGGGAGCACAGCCTGGGAACCGTCGGCAAATCGTCGCCAGTTCTCGCCGACGGCAAGATCTACGCCACCGAGGTCAACGGTCACTTCCACATCCTGGAGAACGGCGACAGCGGCCCGCGCTCGCTGGACATCGAGGAGCTCTCGTTGCCGAACGGCCGCTATGCCGAGATCTACGGCTCTCCTGCAGTCGCCTACGGCAGGATCTACTTCACCACCGAAGAGGGGATCTACGGTCTGGGTGACCCTTCGCGGGACTTCGAGATCGAGGCCAGTCCGGCTCGCCTGCTGCAAGAGGAGCCGGCACCTGCCGGTTCGCAGGCCAAGCTCCTACGCGTCATGCCGGCCGAGACGCAGATCGGCACCGCCGATACCATGGCCTTCCGGGTCGAGGCCTTTGACGACAAGGGGCGGAGCCTGGGTCCGGCCAAAGCCGAGTGGCGTGTCGAAGGGCTGCGCGGCGGAGTCGATACCGGGGAATTCACACCCGATCCGGAGGTGGGGTCCCAGGCCGGCTATGTCATCGCCCAGGTCGGCAGTCTCGAAGCGAGGGCACGGGCCCGGGTGGTAGCCCCCCTGCCCATTTACGAGGATTTCGAAGGCACCGAGGTCGGCTCACGGCCTGGCTATCTGCTGGCCTACGTCGGGCGCTTCGCCGTCGAGGAGGTGGATGGGAACAAAGTCCTGGCCAAGGGTCCCTCGCCACGCAAGATCCATCGGCACATCACTTTTCTCGGCTCGCACGAAGACAGCGGCTACACCATCGAAGCCGATGTCATGGGGACTCAGGATGGCCGCAAGCTGGCCGACGTCGGCCTGATCAACAGCGGCTATACCTTCGACCTGATGGGCAATCATCAAAGACTCGAGATCCGCTCGTGGGCCTCAGCGCTGAGAATGGTCGAGCGCACCGAGTTCGCCTGGCAACCCAATGTCTGGTATCGCATGAAGCTGCGCGTCGACACCGACGACGAGAGAGCGCTGATCCGCGGCAAGGTGTGGCCCAGATCCGAGCCAGAGCCGGCCGACTGGCAGATCACCGCCGAGGACCCGTTGCCGATCCGGCAAGGGAGTCCCGGTCTGTACGGATACTCACCCACCCCGGTCTACTTTGACAACGTAAAGGTAACGAGCAACCAACCATGACAAAAGACACAGCAAGACTCGCCCTCATCCTCACCGTACTTTTCGCCGCCCCGGGAGTCACGGTCAAGGCGCAACAGGACATCGGTATGTTCGGCGGCACCCTGTCGCGCAACATGGTGTCCGACGAGACCAACCTGCCCGACTCCTGGGATCCCAGGAAGGGCGAGAACATCAAGTGGGTCCAGCCCCTCGGTTCGCAGAGCTATGGCGGACCGGTGATCGCCGGCGAGCATATCTACGTCGGTACCAACAACGAAGGGGGCCGGGATCCGGCCATCGAAGGAGACAAGGGAGTCGTCATGGCTTTCACCGTCGATGACGGCACCTTTCTCTGGCAGTCGGTCCACGACAAGCTGCCCGATGGCCGACTCCACGACTGGCCCTTGCAGGGAGTCTGTTCGGGACCCTACGTGGAAGGAGACCGCCTGTACTACGTCTCCAATCGCGCCCAGGTGGTCAAAGCCGACACGCAGGGATTTCGCGACGGCAAGAACGACGGTCCCTTTCAGGACGAGCAACACACGGGTGACGACCACGGCGACATCATCTGGTCCCTCGACATGATCGGCGATCTCGATGTATTTCCCCACAATCTGGCGGCCGGCAATCCCATCGTGGTGGGCGACCTGGTCTACACGGTCACCGGCAACGGGGTCGACGAAGGCCACGTCAATATTCCGGCACCGTTCGCGCCGAGCTTCATCGCCGTCGACAAGAACAGCGGCGAGCTGGTCTGGGAGAACGCCCTGCCCGGCAACGAGATTCTCCACGGTCAGTGGTCCAATCCCGCCTACGGAGTCATCCAGGGTCGAGCCCAGATCGTCTTCCCCGGTGGCGACGGCTGGCTCTACTCGCTGAATCCGGACAACGGTGAGCTACTCTGGAAGTTCGACACCAATCCCAAGGATTCGGTCTGGGAGCTCGGTGGAGCCGGCACGCGCAACAACCTCATCTCGACTCCGGTGATCTGGGACGACAAGGTCTACATCGGAGTCGGCCAGGACCCGGAGCATGGCGAGGGAGGTGGCAACCTCTGGGCTATCGACGCCACCGGCTCGGGTGATGTGACCGAGACGGCCGCAGTCTGGCATCGAGGCGGTGAGGACTTCCACCGCACGATCTCCACGGCGGCCATTCAGGACGGTCTGCTGTATATCCCCGATCTCTCCGGATTCCTCTACTGTCTGGACGCCAAGACCGGCGAACACCACTGGACCTACGACGCCTTCGCGGCCGTCTGGGGATCGGCCTTTGTCGCCGATGGCAAGGTCTATCTCGGCGACGAGGATGGCGATATCGCGGTGCTCAAGGCCGGCAAGGAACTGCAGGTCCTGGCCGAGATCAACATGGGTAGCGCCATCTACACCACCCCTGTGGCCCACGACGGTGTGCTGTTCATCGCCACCCGGAACAAGCTCTTCGCCGTCGCCGACGGGGCTCAAATGGCAGCCGCGGCGTCGCCGGCTCCCTGACCGATCATGAAGACACCGGAGAGTGAATCCATGGTGATAGACGGCGAGGATCTCGCCTCGCGCGCCGCCGCCGCCCGCGACAAGCTCGATGCCCATGTGCGGGAGATGGTGCGCTGGCACTTCAGCCCCGAGACCGGCTGTCCGTTCTGGCTCGAGTATGCGAGTCGACTCGATTTCGATCCCCGCGAGAAGATCGGCGGCTACGACGACCTGCGGCTGCTGGGCCATTTCCAGGACGAGTGGCTGCGGGGCGGCCCGGTGCGACGCTGGCTTCCCAAGGGGCTCGCAGGTCAACCCATCTACGTATTCGAGACCGGGGGATCCACCGGTCTCCCCAAGAGCCGCATCAGCCTGCAGGACTTTCAGATCGACTACGAGCTGTTCAGCGACACTCTGTCGGACGAGACCTTTCCGAAGGGTTCGGACTGGTTGATGCTCGGGCCCACGGGACCCCGCCGGCTGCGTCTCGCCATCGAGCACCTGGCGCAGCACCGCGGCGGCATCTCCTTTCACGTCGATCTAGATCCCCGCTGGGTAAATCGACTCGTGCGGCTCGGTCGCCACCAGGATCTGCAGGATTACAAGGACCACGTGGTCGACCAGGGGCTGAAGATCCTCCGGGCACACGATGATGTGCGCTGTGTCTTCACCACCCCAAAGCTGCTGGAAGCCCTGTGCGAGAAGATTTCTCTGCCCAAGGTCGGAATCACCGGGATCTTCTGCGGCGGCACCGAGATGAACGCCCAGTTCCATCGTTTCGCCCGGGAGGAGCTGGTCCCGGGGATCGACTTCATACCGACCTACGGCAACACCTTGATGGGTCTGGCCTGCTGCAAACCCTTCGACCCAGCCGATGACTATGCCATTACCTACTATCCACCCCATCCCCGGGCGGTCTTCGATCTGGTGGATCCGGACGAGCCGGAACGAACCGTCGCCTACGGCGAGACCGGTAGGGTCATGCTGACCACCCTGACCAAGGAGTTCTTCATGCCCAGATTCCTCGAGCGTGATGAAGGCGAGCGGGCGCAGCCCATCGCTCCCTATCCCTGGGACGGAGTCAGCAATCTGCGCCTGTTCTCGCGTTTCGAGGACTCGGTAGTGGTCGGAGTCTACTGATGCTTCACATCCCGCTTTTGCGTGCTGGTGAGCCCTACTCGAGCCTCTCCAGGAAGGTCCTGAAGGACATCCGAACCGGCACCCCGGTGGCCGAGGTCAGCCTGGCCAACCCTGGATTGGTGGCCAAGGAGCTGACGCGGGCTGCGGAGCATCAGCAGAACCTGAGCGCCCTCTCGACCGACGAGCTCATCGCCCTCTGCAGACGCGCCGGCAAGTTGTTCATGGAGGCGGAGCTGCCGCTCGGCGACTCCCTGCAATCGCCCGACGACTATCTGGCGCAGCTGTCGGCAACCAGTGGCATGCCGGTGTCGCTGGGCCGCAGCAACATGGGCAAGATCCACTTCGTCCTCGATCAGATGGAGACGGTGTTGGCCGGCTTGACCCGCGGTTTGGATCACACGGTGCTGGATACGGGGTTCGGGATCGAAGGCGAGAGACGTCTCTCCTTCCGGCGGGAAACCGACTCTCTGGGCGTGATTCTTCCGAGCAACTCCCCCGGGGTCCACTCGTTGTGGATACCGTCCATCGCCCTGAAGATTCCTCTGGTCCTCAAGCCCGGCAGCCAGGAGCCTTGGACCCCGTTTCGTATCGCCCAGGCGTTGCTGGTAGCTGGATGCCCTGCCGGCGCCATCGGCTTCTACCCCACCGACTACGCGGGTGCCGCCGAGATCCTGCTGCGCACCGGACGCTCGATGCTCTTCGGAGATCGCTCGACGGTAGAGCCCTGGCTCACCGACTCCCGGGTGCAGATCCACGGTCCCGGTTGGAGCAAGATCATCGTCGGTCCGGATCTGGCCGACGATTGGTCTCGGTACCTCGATCTGATGGTCGAATCGGTCACCGCCAACTGCGGGCGTTCCTGTGTCAACGCCTCGGGTGTGTGGACCGCCATCGACGGTCGTGCTCTGGCCCAGGCGTTGGCCGAGAGAATGGCCGCCATTACGGCGCTACCGCTGGACGACCCAGAAGCCAAGCTGGCGGCCTTTCCCAACGTCGCCGCCGCCCATCGATTCTCTCGCTACATCGATTCCCAACTGGCCATTCCCGGGGCAGAGGATCTGACGGCTCCATTGCGCTCCAGCGAGCGCGTCGTCGAGATCGAAGGCTGTGCCTTTCTCCTACCGACGGTGGTGTACTGCGAAGATCCTGGGCACCCGCTGGCGTCGGCGGAGTTTCTCTTCCCCTTCGTCAGCGTCGTCGAAGCTTCGCCGGACAGGCTGGTCCCGGAGATGGGCTCTACCCTGGTGGCCACGGCCCTCACCGACGACGCCGACCTGCAACGGCAGCTGATGACGGCCCCCAACGTCGAACGGCTCAATCTCGGCGCCATCGCAACGTGTACTGTGGCCTGGGATCAGCCCCACGAGGGCAACCTCTTCGAACATCTGTTCCGGCAGCGCGCCCTCCAGGCTCCTCTCCTGGAGGCAGCGGCAGGAGTCGGCGCTTGAGTCCAGGACCCGGAACCGAAATCAACACAGGGAGCCTTAGCGAACCGAATTGGGAAGCCGACATCGGTTCGGTGCGGGTGCTCTTCGGCGCCGACCGAATGACCGAGGCGGCCGAGCTTGTCCAGAAGCTCGCCGGCCGACGCGTTCTCGTGGTCAGCGATCCCGGGATTCACCGGGCTGGTCATCTGGAGCGCTTGGAATCGGTCCTGGAGGCAGCCGGACTGGAGGCCTTCACCTTCACGGACGTGGACGAGAACCCGGATACTCGACAGGTGGACCTCGGTACTGCCTTCGCCCGGCAGCACCGACCGGACTGTGTCATTGCGCTGGGTGGTGGCAGCGCCATGGACTGTGCCAAGGGGATCAACTTCCTGCTGAGCAACGGCGGACGGATGAGCGACTACTGGGGTTTCGGTCTGGCAGACAAGCCTCTACTCCCGGCCATCGGCATTCCCACCACCGCCGGTACCGGTAGCGAGGCCCAGTCCTATGCCCTGATCACCCAAACCAAGACCCACCGCAAGATGGCCTGTGGGGACCCTTCCGCCCGCTTTCGATTCGTGGTTCTCGATCCGGCCCTGCTGGCCTCGGTCCCGGCGGAGGTAGCTGCCGCCAACGGGATGGATGCGTTGAGCCACGCCCTCGAGAGCTCGGTCTCCACGGCCGCCAACCCTGTGTCGCGGATGCTCGCCTACCGGGCCTGGTCCTTGCTGCAAAAGAATCTGATCTCTTCTCTCGAAGCCGCGGCGTCCACCGCAACCCGGAGTCGAGTCCTGCTGGCCGCTCACCTGGCCGGGGCGGCCATCGAACAATCGATGCTCGGCGCCGCGCACGCTTGCGCCAATCCCCTCACCGCCCGATTCCAGATCCCCCATGGGCAGGCCGTGGCCTTGATGCTGCCGGCGGTCATGCGTTTCAACACTCCGCAGGCCGCCGGAGTGTATCGCTACCTGGCCGAAGCTGCGGGTCTGGGAAGCGGTCCGCAGGCAACCGAGGCGCTCATCGCGCGTATAGAAGAGATGCGGCGTCGAGCCGGGCTGGCGGGCAGACTCGCCGAGCGGGACGTCCCGCGGTCGGTCATCCCGGAGTTGGCCGCGGCAGCGGCCGAGGAGTGGACGGCCCGATTCAATCCAAGGCCGGTGGACCAGCACGACCTGGAAACTATCTATGAAGCTGCCTACTAGACGAGTCGTACTCCACCGACCCCTTGTTGGTCGGTGTCTCCTGACTGCTCTGATCATCGGTCTGAGCTGCGCCTCCTGGGCCTGGTCGGAGGACCCCTCTCGACGCTGGTCGAGCTTTCGTGGGGATCCCCAGCTCAGTGGTCGCGCCGCCTCGGAGTTGGCTGAGTATCTGCAGCCCATCTGGACCCTTGTCGACGAGGACGGTTTCGAAGCCACCGCCGCCATCGCCGCCGGACGCACCTACATCGGCTCACTCGGCGGCCGCTTTCGAGCCCTCGATCTGGCTACGGGCCAGGAGATCTGGCGCTTCGAGTCGGATTGGGAGATCAAATCATCGGCTCTGATCGACGATGACACGGTGTTCTATGGCGACGAAGAAGGAGTGCTCCGGGCCCTGGATCTGAATACCGGCCAGGAGCGCTGGCGCTTTCAGGCCGAAGCGGGCATCACTTCTTCCCCCAATCGAGCCGGCGATTGCCTTCTCTTCGGCTCCTACGACAACTATCTGTACTGCCTGGATCCCGACAATGGGACGCAGATCTGGCGCCTGGAAACCGAAGGCTACGTCAACGCCACTCCAGCGGTCTGGCAGGGCCAGGCTGCATCCGCCGGTTGTGACGGGCTACTACGACTGGTTCGCCTGACCGATGGCGTGGAGACCAAGGCGGTCGAGCTCGGTGGCTACGTCGGCGCCAGTGCCGCCGTCCAGGGGGACATGGCCTTTGTGGGCAACTTCGAGAACCAGGTGCTGGGGCTGGACCTGGCGGCCGGCTCCGTAGGCTGGGTCTATGCCCCAGAAGATCGTAAGTTTCCCTTCTACTCCTCTGCCGCAGTCGCCGAGCGGGCGGTCATCCTCGGTGGCCGCGACAAGCGTGTGCATGCCCTCGATCCCGGGTCGGGCGAGCTCCTGTGGGTCTTCTCGGCCGACGCCCGGATCGACTCGTCTCCGGTTCTGGTGGGGCAACGGGTCTTCGTGGCCACCCAGGGAGGCCGGTTGCTGTCTCTGAACCTCGAGGACGGTTCTCTCGTATGGAGTTTCGACACCGGCGAAGCGATGAGCGCTTCACCGGCAGTGGCCGCAGGGACTCTTGTCATCGGCACCCTTGACGGTACACTCTTGGCCTTCGGAGCCGCCGAGACCAGCGACGACTCATGACACAACCAGAACCAGCGACCGAGCGCATCGACCGCAAAGACACCGATGTCGGCAGTGTCTTCGTGTCGAACTATCCGCCGTTCTCGGCCTGGGACAAGGAGCAGTCCTCGCTGGCGCAGGAGGCGTTGAGCCGTCCTGGTGACGTGGATGTGGATTTCGGCATCTACCTGCACATTCCCTTCTGCAGAAAGCGCTGCAAGTTCTGCTATTTCCGGGTCTATACCGACAAGAACTCCAGCGAGATCGGCTCCTATCTCGAAGCCCTCGGATCGGAGGTCGAACGTCTGGCCCAGCGACCAGCTGTGCAGGGGCGGACACCGAAGTTCGTCTACTTCGGCGGTGGCACACCGTCCTACCTCGGTGTCGAGCAGCTGAAGTCTCTGGTTGCCCGTCTGCAGTCGGCAATCCCCTGGACCGGCACCGAAGAGGTGACTTTCGAGTGCGAGCCTGGCACCCTGACCCGCTCCAAGCTGGAGGCTATCCGTGAGGTCGGTGTGACCCGCCTGAGCCTCGGTATCGAGAACTTCAACGACGACATCCTGCGCGAGAACGGTCGCGCCCATGTCTCGAAGGAGATCGACCGCTGTCTGCCATGGATCACCGAGCTGGATTTCGATCAGCTCAATATCGATCTCATCGCGGGCATGGTCGGCGAAACCTGGGAGACCTGGAGGGAGACCGTTGCCCGGACCGTCGACCTGGCGCCCGACAGCGTCACCCTCTACCAGATGGAGCTGCCCTTCAACACCCGATATTCGCGCAACATCATCGACGGCTCCTTCGATCTCCCGCTGGCCGACTGGCATACCAAGCGCGTCTGGCACGACTACGCGTTCCAGGAGCTGGACAAGGTCGGCTACCAGCTGTCGAGCGCCTACACCATGGTCAAGAGCCCGGAGACCCGATTCGTCTATCGCGACTCCGTATGGCACGGTTGCGACCTCCTCGGAACGGGTGTCGCGTCGTTCTCTCATCTGCACGACATCCACTTCCAGAATGTCGATGGCTGGGGCGAGTATCTGGCGACTCTGCGGGACGGTGACCTCCCCATCGGCAGGGCCTACCGCACCTCGGGGCGCGAGCAACTCATCCGTGAGCTCATCCTGCAGCTGAAGCTGGGAGAGGTCGATGCCGGCTATTTTCAGACCAAGTTCGGGGTGAACATCCTGGAGAAATTCAGCGGTCCCATCCAGCGTCTGGAGAGTCAGGGATTCCTGATCCCGACCGACTCGCAGATCCGCTTGACACGCAAAGGTCTGTTGAGGGTAGACTCCCTGCTCCCCGAGTTCTACGACCCACCTCATCGGGGTGCACGCTACAGCTGATCCCAAACCTGCGAAGGTCCCTCTTCTTAACGAATCCTGAGCATTCGCCCATGAATCGGCATCGCTTTCTGACTGCACCCGCCTGGCTGCTCCTGGCGGCGCTCTGGCTCTGCGAGGCACCACTACAAGCGTCGCAAGAGGTCGAGGGTGACGAGTCTCAAGAGGAGCCGGTAGTCACCGAAGAGGACGTGGTGCTGGTCGAAGGGCGGCTTCCCTTCGTACCGACGTCCAATACCATCGCCACCAAGCTCCCTACCGACCTCCAATGGACGCCAGCCAATGTCGGCGTGGTCAGCAGCGCTCTGCTCGCAGAGCAGAACGGACAGATCCTCGGCGATGCGCTGCGCAACGTCAGCGGGGTCAACGTGCAGACGGGACAAGGCATTTTCGACTACTTCGTCATCCGCGGATTCGATTCGCTGACCAGCACCCAGGTGCTCTTCGACGGCGCACCCGAACCGGAGTCTTCCTTCTACCAGATGTACAACGCCGAGCGGGTCGAGATGTTCAAGGGACCTGCTGGCTTCCTATACGGACCCAATCCCCTGGCCGGAGCGGTGAATATCGTGCGCAAACAGCCCGCCGCCGCCGACTTCGGAACGATCTCCTTGCAGGCGGGCAGCTTCTCCACCTTCAATGGCTTCCTGGACCTCAACCGGGCCTCCGATGACGGCCGGTACGCGTTTCGACTCAACGGGCTCTACCGACGGACTGATGGCTACAGAGACGGTCGTGAGGGTGAGGTTGCCGGGGCGAATCCATCTTTCACCTGGCGGCCAAGCGACGATACCCGGTTGAACGTCAACCTCGAGTATCTGTCGCTGGATCTGACCCCCGATGCAGGGTTGCCCTTGATCCAGGGCCAGCTTCCCGACATTCCCCGCGAACGCTCCTACGGCTCACCTTTCGATCGCTCCGAACAGTCTGTGGGCCGACTGCAGGTGGATTTGGAGCATCGCCTCTCGGATCGGGTCTCATTGCGGAACAAGACCTACTACAGGGGTCTGGATTGGCAGACCAACGGTACGCTGCTTGGATTCGTCATCCCCACCCCCGATGCCAGCCTTGCGGTCACCCGCACCCTGGTCCTGCTGGACGACAAGCAGGAGTACTTGGGGAATCAGTTCGAGGTCGTCTGGACTGCCGATACGGGCTCGATCTCGCATCGGCTGGTCACCGGCATCGAGATCGCCCGCTACGACGACACCTATACGCTGGACGTCGGTCTTCTGCCGCCCATCGATCTCTTCGATCCAGTGGAAGGGGCCACCGAGATACCGCCATTGCTCCCCGGCCAATCGGCCGCCGGCGATTCGTCCAGTACGGTCCTGGCGCCCTATCTGATCGACGAGATCGAGGCTACCTCCCGACTCCGCTTCCTGGTGGGGGCTCGCTGGGACAACATCGATTTCGAAGACGACGTGACGCGGACCGAGCGCAGCGACGGCAAGCTCAGTCCCATGCTCGGGGTCGTCGTCCAGCCCACCGACAGACTGCATCTCTATGCCAACGTGGGCCGTTCCTTCGCACCACCTTCGCCGCGGGTGGTCGGTGAGCGTCAGCCGGAAGAGAGCCAACAGCTAGAGCTCGGCGCCCGCCAGAGCCTGCTGGAGGGTCGCATGCGGTTGACTGCGGCCATCTTCCAGATCGAGCGCGAGAACATCGCCATTCCGGACGACAACGGATTCACCCAGCAGGCAGGAGACCAGCGCTCGCGGGGCGTGGAGCTGGAGCTGGCGGCCGAGCTGCCCCGAGGATTCCACGGGCTGCTGGCCTACGGATACACCGACTCGGTACTCACTCGATTCTCCGAAACCGTTCTGATACCGGTCTTTCCACCCCGTTTCGAGGTCATCGATCGATCGGGCAATCAGGCGGCGTTTGCGCCGGATCATCTGGCCAACCTGTGGCTCAGCAAGCGCCTGGGTGAATCGTTCACTCTCGCCGGCGGGCTGCGCTACGTCGGTGAGCAGTTCATTGCCGAAGACAACGCCACCCGTCTCGACAGTTATCTGCTGGTCGATCTGGCATTGATCTATCAACTTCGCCACTGGCGCCTCTCCCTACAGCTGAACAACCTCACCGATGTTGACTACGAGACGCGGGGCTTCGGCACCAGCTCGGTTATTCCCGGAAAACCCTTCTCCGCCCTGGTGGGCATCGACTATCGTTTCTGATTGGAATCTCATGGCTAGCGAATACGACGTGGTAGTGATCGGAGGCGGGCCTGCCGGTGCCGTCGCGGCGGCACTGGTCTCCCGCGCCGGGCATCGTGTGGGGCTCTTCGAGCGAGCCCCGGAGCCCGGCTTCAAGGTGGGTGAATCTCTGATGCCAGCAACCTACTGGACCCTGGAACGGCTGGAGCTGCTCGAACAGATGCGCCAGAGCGCCAATCCGGTCAAGGGCAGCGTGCAGTTCTTCTCCGCCGACGGCCGGGGTGCAACACCTTTCTACTTCGAGGACCACGATCCACACGAGAGCTCCTGGACCTGGCAGGTACTGCGGAGCGATTTCGATGGCATGCTGCTGGACCGGGCAGCCGAGTGGGGAACCGATGTACGCCATGGAGAGTCCGTCCGCGAGGTTCTGTTCGCAGGCGACCGAGCCACCGGTGTGCGAGTCGCACAGGGTGATGGCACCTCGCGGGAGATCTCGTCTCAGGTCATCGTCGATGCCTCTGGGCAGCGGGCGATCCTCGGGCGCCAGCTGGGACTGCTGCAGCCAGAGCCCTGCCTGCAACATGCTGCCCTTTTTACCCACTTCGCTGGCGGGCGCCGCGACTCCGGCCGTGATGCCGGAGCCACCCTGATCTTTCACACCGAGGACAGGAAGAGCTGGTTCTGGTTCATCCCTCTACCCGATGAGCGGGTCAGCATCGGTGTCGTCGGCAGTGTGGACTATCTGGTCCGTCAGCGACAGGGTGATCCGCAGGCGGTCTTCGACGAGGAGTTGGCCAAGTGTCCCGTCCTGGCCGATCGGCTGGCCGAGGCCGATCAACTGATGCCCATGCAGGCCATCAAGGACTACTCTTACCGGCTGGATCGTGTAACGGGAGACGGCTGGGTGGTGGTTGGAGACGCGGCCGGATTCATCGACCCGATCTATTCGACCGGAGTCTTCCTGGCGTTGAAGTCTGGCGAAATGGCGGCCGACGCAATCTGCGACGCCCTGGCTGCCAACGACGTCTCGGGTGCTCGCCTGGGTCAATTCGCTGATGAGCTGTCGGAGGGGATGGAGGCCATGAGCCAGTTGGTCTTTGCCTTCTACACCCCGGGATTCAGCTTCGGCAGGTTCTTGCAAGCGCATCCCGACTGCCAAGGCCAGCTGGTCGATCTGCTGATGGGGAACGTCTTCCGGCGACCGGTCGATCGTCTCCTCGCCGCACTCAAGAAGGAGCTCACCGGCGACAGCATGCCCGTGGAGACGGCGTCTTGAAGCGCGGGTGGATTGTTCTCGGCCTCACGCTTCTCTATCTCCTGCGCTTCGATTTCTGGCTCTGGCACCGCCCCGATCTGGTCCTCGGCCTACCGGTAGGCCTGCTCTACCACGTGACCTTTTGCGCCGCGGTCTCGCTCTTCCTGACCTGGGTGGTTCGCACCTGGCGCCGAGGAGTGGACCACTAGGCGGAGCCGAGCACCCATGACCCTGACCATTCTGACGCTCTACCTCGGTCTCGTGTTGACCGTCGGTCTGCTCGGTCATCGGCTGTTCCGGGGCACCGGCGACGACTACTTCCTGGCCAGTCGGAGCATCGGACCCTTCATCCTCCTGATGACCCTATTCGGCACCCACATGACGGCCTTCAGCCTGCTGGGGGCCTCGGGAGAGGCCTACCATCGAGGCATCGGCGTCTTCAGCCTGATGGCCTCCAGCTCGGCCCTGATAGCTCCGGTGATCTTCCTTGCCATCGGTACGCGGCTCTGGCGCCTCGGCAAGCAGCATGGATTGCTGACTCAGGTGCAGTTCTTTCGCGAGCGCTGGGGCTCCGACCGCCTGGCGATGGCGCTCTTCGTGCTCCTGGTGCTCTTCCTGGTGCCCTATCTTCTCGTCGGCGTCATGGGTGGAGGGCTGACCTTTGCCGAGATCACCGGCGGACAGGTCCCCAGCTGGTTGGGAAGCCTGCTGATCTGCGGCGTGGTGGGAATCTACGTTTCGGCAGGGGGTGTCCGCTCCACCTCCTGGGCCAACACCCTGCAGACGCTGGTCTTCATGACGCTCGGGGCGCTCACCTTCGTGGTCATCGTGCGCAGCCTGGGTGGACTGACCTCGGCCCTCGGCCAGGTCGATCCGGAGCTGCTGATGCACGGCGACAGCATCCCCTTGGCCATGCTCTTCAGCTACACGCTGATTCCACTCTCCGTCGGCATGTTCCCGCATATCTTCATGCACTGGCTGACCGCCAGGAACGAGGCGGCCTTCCGCCTCCCTGTGGTGGCCTACCCACTTTGTATCGCAGCGGTCTGGCTGCCCAGCGTTCTGCTCGGAGTCCTCGGAACCGCTCAGGTTCCAGGCCTCGAAGGACCGGCGGCCAACTCGGTCCTCCTGCGAATGATCTCGCTGCGGGCACCGGAGGTGCTGGTCGGTCTTCTCGGTGCCGGCGTCTTCGCTGCGGTCATGTCGTCTCTCGATTCGCAGATCCTGTCGCTGAGCACCCTGTTCACTCAGGACGTGGCCCGCCGGAGCCGTTTGGGGGGCCACCTCGACGAACGGGCACAGGTCCGGCTGGGCCGGCTTTTCGTCATCCTGATCCTGGGGCTCGTCTACGGCCTCTCCCTGGTTGCGGACCGCAGTATCTTCAAGTTGGGGGTCTGGTCCTTCACCGGCTTCGCGGCGCTCTTTCCGCTGATACTGGCGGCTCTTTTCTGGCGACGCAGCAGCGTCACCGGCGCCTGGTCCTCGCTGGTGACCGTCAGCGTGCTCTGGTTGTACTATTTCTTCCGGGGCTGGCAGGAGCCGGGGTACACCGTCGGCGGTACCGGGCTGATGCCGGTAGCCATCCTGCTACTGGCCTCGACCCTCGCCATGATCTGCGGCTCGCTGATCGGTCCCGCACCCGACGCCCAGCGTGTCGAGAGGTTCTTGACTCTTCAGGATGACCAAGGATGAGAATCGCCTACATCGCCGCCGGCGCCGCCGGCATGTATTGCGGTAGCTGTCTGCACGACAACACCCTGGCGGCCGGTCTGATGAAGCTCGATCACGAGGTGGCGCTGATCCCCACCTATACTCCGCTGCGCACCGACGAACGGGACGTGACCAACGAGCCCATCTTCTACGGCGCCATCAACGTCTACCTGCAACAGAAGGCCCGCCTGTTTCAGCGGGCTCCCGGGGTCTTCCGAAAGATGTTGGATCGCCCCTCCCTGTTGCAGTGGGTGTCGCGGTTTGCCGCCTCTACCGACGCCAGAGATCTGGGTGCCCTCACCCTTTCGATTCTGCAAGCCGAGGAGGGTCACCAGAGAGTGGAGCTCGAGCGCTTGCTGGAGTTTCTGGAGACCTTTCGACCCGACCTGGTACAGCTCACCAACGCCATGTTTCTTGGCATCGGCTCCGCCATCCGAGCTCAGCTGGGGGTACCGGTGATCAGCGGCTTGACCGGAGAAGACCTGTTCATGAACGAGCTACCCGCCCCCTACCGCGAGCAGGTGGAATCCGAGATGCGCCGTCACGCTCGGCAGGTCGACGGATTCATCGCCACCAGCCGCTACTATGCGACGGTCATGCAGGGGTTTCTCGGGGTCGAAGCCAACCGCATGCACGTGGTTCCCCTGGGAATCAACCTGGAGGGTTTTCAAGCCCAGGTCCAGCAGACCGGCGGGGGCCCGGTCACGCTCGGATATCTGGCTCGAATCTGTCCCGAAAAGGGCCTGCACCATCTGATCGATGCCTTGCGTCTGCTATCCAGCGAGCCCGGGGGTGCCGAGCTGCGTCTCAAGGTCGCAGGCTACCTGGGAGCCAGGGACCAGGAGTATCTGGACGAGCAGATACGCAAAGTGCGCTCCTGGGGTCTGGAGGACTCGGTCGAATTCCTCGGTGAGGTCGATCGCCAGCAGAAGCTCGACTTCTACTCTGCCATCGATGTCCTGTCGGTGCCGACGACCTACCGGGAGCCCAAGGGCCTGTTCGTTCTCGAGGGTTGGGCGGCGGGCGTGCCGGCAGTGCTGCCACGTCACGGCGCCTTCCCCGAGTTGATCGAATCCACGGGTGCCGGCCTCCTGGTGGATCCGGACTCCCCCACCGCCCTGGCGGCCGGCCTGCGGACCCTGATCGACGACCGCTCGCAGCGCCTCGAACGGGGCGCCAGGGGCCGCGACGCCGTCGAGGAGCAGTACAACACCGAGGTCATGACGCGGCGCACGGAAGAGATCTATGAAACGGCGGTTGCGGGTGACCAGGCACCCCGACAGAAGGGAGAGACATGACCCCTGAAACCTCCTTCCCGATGCACGAATTCCGTACCCGGCGGCGGGTGGAGTTCGCCGATACAGACATGGGAGGCATCGTGCATTTCTCGCGCTTTTTCGTCTTCATGGAGACCGCCGAGCACGAATTCCTGCGCGCCTTGGGAGCGGAAGTTCACATGACCGTCGAGGAGCAGGACATCGGCTGGCCCAGGGTGGAGGCCAGCTGTCAGTATCTGAGCCCGGCGCGTCTGGCCGACGAGCTCGAGATCCATGTGCGGGTGGTCCGCAAGGGCTCCAAATCCATGACCTACGGCTTCACCTTCTCCTGTCGCGACACCCTTGTCGCCCGGGGCCGAATGTCTTCGGTCTGCTGCGTCATGGACACTGCCGAGGGACTTCGGGCCATACCCATACCGTCCCTGATCGCGGATCGAATCGCGGAGTCAGCCGGGATCGACTGACGGTGCAGAGCACCGACTGTATGGTGGCGGCGCTGGCCCTCTTCTTCTGGTGGCGCCTGCGTCAGGATTCGATGACGCGCACTGACTACCAGCGTTCGAAGGCCGGATGGCCCGGCCCGACGGCGACGAAGTGGCCCAGGCAGGTGGCAGTTGTTTCACCACCCGACTCCAATCGCGCCTCGACCTCGACCCGCGGACCCGAAGACTCGACGGCTCGGGCGGTGATCTTGAGCCTCTCTCGCGAGGGTGTGGGGCGACGCATCTTGACGTGAAAATCCGCCGTGACACAGGCTAGAGCCCGGTCGAGACCGTCTCGGCACATCAAGTGCCAGACCGCCGTCCAATTGCTGTGGCAGTCCATCAAGGTTCCGATGATGCCGCCGTTCAAGACCTGCTCGAAGGCCTGGTGGTGCTCCTGCGGCGTCCACTCCATCACCACCTCGCCCCAGGGGTCGTCACCTTCGGCGAAGCTTTCGATCCGCAGACCCCTTTGATTGGCGTGCCCACAGCCGAAACAGATATTGCGGGGGGCATAGGTCTCTTGCAGGCTCTTCATCGCTCGACTCACCCCCCTGGTCAGTTGGCCACGATATTGACCAGCCGGCCCGGCACCACGATGACTTTCCGCACCGTCTTGTCGGCCAGGAATCGTTGTGCACCCTCGCTGGCCAGGGCCCGCTCGCGGGCCTCCTCCTCGGGCAGATCCGGCGGCACGTTGAGGCGGTCGCGCACTTTGCCGTTGACCTGGACCACCAGAGTAATCTCGTCCACCGCGGCGGCGACCTCGTCGACCTCGGGCCAGGGCTTGGTATGCACCGAGTACTCCTCACCCAGTCGCTCCCAGAGCTCCTCGGCGACATGCGGGGCGATGGGCGCCAGCATGCGGATATAGAGGTTGCACGCCTCGTCCCAGGCAGCACTGCCGACAGCTCCCTGGTTGCGAGCCTCACTCATCTCGTTCAACAGCTCCATCAGTGCCGCCACGATGGTATTGAACTGGAAGTTCTCGAAGTCACGTTCCACCTGCTGCAGAGTCTGGTGAAGCTTGCGACGGAGCTGGCGGATCGTCTCCTCAGTCGGTTCGCCGGGCTCCCCGGGGTCGATGACCAGTCGCCAGAGACGCCCCAACCAGCGCCAGCTCCCCTCGATGCCACGACTGCTCCAGGGACCCCCCTGCTCCCAGCGAGCGAAGAACATCAGATAGCTGCGGACGGTGTCGGTACCGTAACGGTCGACGAAGGCGTCGGGTGCCACCACGTTGCCGCGGCTCTTCGACATCTTCTCCGAGTCCTCTCCCAGAACGATGCCCTGGTTGCGCAGCTGCAACATAGGCTCGTCGCCCCGGGTGATGCCCATGTCGCGACAGGCCTTGTGAAAGAAACGTGTGTAGATCAGATGCATCGTGGCGTGCTCGATCCCACCGGTATAGGTGTCCACCGGCATCCAGTAGTCGTACTCCTGGGGATCGAATGGTCCCTGGTCGTAGTCCGGACTCAGATAGCGCAGGTGGTACCACGAAGAGCACATGAACGTGTCCATGGTGTCGGTCTCGCGCTCCGCGACCTCACCACACCTTGGACACTCTGTATGGCGCCAGGACTCATGCAGCTTGAGCGGACTCTCTCCGGTGGGTAGCCACTCCACGTCTGCCGGCAGCTCGACGGGCAGATCGGCTTCCGGCACCGGCACCGGTCCACAGGCGGGACAGTAGATCACCGGGATGGGCGCACCCCAGTACCGCTGTCTGGAGATCAGCCAATCTCGCAACCGATAGCCGACGGCGGCGCGCCCCGTCCCCTTCTGCTCGAGAAACTCGATGGCCTTGCCCACCGCCTCCTCGGCCGGGGTGCCGGTCAGCGGTCCCGAGTTGACCATCACCCCGTGGTGGGTTGTGGCCGCTTCCATGGTCTCTCCGGAGAGCGGCTCCTCGCCTGCCGACTGGATGACGGGCCTGATCTCCAAGCCAAATCGGCGAGCAAACTCGAAATCCCGCTGGTCATGAGCTGGCACAGCCATGATGGCGCCGGTACCGTAGCTCATCAGCACGTAGTCGGCGATCCAGATCGGGATCTTCTCATCGGTAACCGGGTTGATGGCGAAAGCGCCGGTAAAGACGCCGGTCTTCTCACGATCGGCAGCTTCCCGCTGGATGTCGGACTGGTCCTCGGCCGCGGCCACGTAGCTTTCAACCGCCTGCCGTTGTGCCTCGGTGGTCAGCTCGCCCACCAGCTCGTGCTCGGGTGCCAAAACCATGAACGTGGCACCCCAGAGTGTGTCGGGGCGGGTCGTGAAGACCTCGATGTCGTCACCGCGCTCGGTGCGAAAGACGACGCTGGCCCCCGCCGATCTGCCGATCCAATTGGTCTGCAGCGTGCGCACCCGCTCGGGCCAATCGATGGAGGAGAAATCGAGCAACTCGTCGGCGTACCTCGTGGTGCGGAAGAACCACTGCTCCAGCTGTCTGCGCACCACCTTGGTATCGCACCTCTCACAGCGGCGGTCATCTCCCCAGACCTGTTCTCGCGCCAGAGTGGTGTTGCAGCTGGGACACCAGTCGACGGCGGCCTCGTCGCGGTAGGCCAGGTCGTGCTCCAGCAGCTTGAGAAAGAACCATTGCGTCCAACGGTAGTACCCGGGATCCGAGGAGCGGGCTTCGCGACGCCAATCGATCATGGTCCCCATGCGCCGGAGCTGCTGCCCCATCCGATCGATATTGGCGTAGGTCCATTCGCGAGGATGGATATTGCGTCTTATGGCAGCATTCTCCGCCGGTAGCCCGAAGGAGTCGAAACCCATGGGAAACATAACGTTGAAGCCCTGCATACGCTTGAATCGGGCGCGCGCGTCCGATGGCGCCATGGAGAACCAGTGACCGATATGGAGATCCCCGGAGGGATACGGCAGCATGGTCAGGGCATAGTGCTTCGGGCGGTCGACCTCGATATCGGCATCGTAGAGCCCGGACTCCTGCCAACGCTCGCGCCACTTCGCTTCGAAGCTCGCCGGATCGAATACCCCTTCCTGCTTGACGTCTTCCATCGCCACCTCTGCGTTCTGACCTCTATTCTGCTCCCCGGGGGCCCGACCGGGGCCCGCCCCGGTCGGTCGTTACGAGGCACGGATCTTATCGAACTTCGCCTCTCGTTGCCTTCGGTCGGGCCCAGGCGATAGGCTCCCCGCAGAACGATGACCGAGCCCAGTCAAATGCCCGCACAGGGCCTCGAAGTCACCTCCGTCCAGAAGTCCTTTCAGCTGGGTGCAACCATCGTCGAAGTCCTGCGTGGAGTCGATCTCTCGCTGGAGCCCGCGGGATCTCTGGTTCTCACCGGCCCCTCCGGCTCGGGCAAGAGCACGCTTCTCCACATCATCGGTACTCTCGACTCCCCCACCTCCGGACAGGTGGTGATCGAAGGCACCGATCCCTCCTCACTCAGCGAGCCGGATCTCGCCCGATTCCGCAACTCCACCGTCGGATTCGTCTTTCAGGATTCGCACCTCCTGCCCCAGTACTCGGTCTTGGAGAATGTGCTGCTGCCGGCCATGGCCTACGCCGCGCGCCGCTCCGTCGCCTCGAAGTGGGCCACGGAGCTCTTGGACAGGGTCGGATTGGCCCACCGCCTCGCTCATCGCCCCGCCGAGCTCTCCGGCGGCGAGCGCCAGCGGGTCGCCGTCGCCCGGGCCCTGGTCAATCGGCCGCGACTGCTGCTTTGCGATGAGCCCACCGGAAGCCTGGACGCCGAGACGGCCGAGGCCATCGCCGAGCTGTTGTTTCAGCTCCACTCGCAGGAGGCCAACATGCTTCTGACGGTCACCCACAGCACCGAGCTGGCGCAGCGGTTTCCGCGGCGGTTGGAGCTGCGGGAGGGTCGATGTATCGCAGTCTGATCCACTTCTGGCGCATGAATCTGGCTGTCGTCGCCGGTGTGGCCGTGACCACCGCGGTGCTGACGGGTGCCTTGATGGTCGGGGACTCGCTGCGCGGTAGTCTGCAGGACCTGACCCTCGATCGCCTCGGACAGATCGATCAGGCCCTGCTCAACCAGAGGTTCTTCCCTGCGGAGCTCGGATCCCGACTGGCAGCCAGCGAGGTCGAGAGTTGGATCCTCGCGCCGACGTTGCATCTGCGGGGCTCCGCCGTGCATGCCGATTCGGATAGACGGGCCTCGGGAGTGCAGATTCTCGGCATCGACGAATCCTTCCTGTCGCTGTATCCGGAGGTCTCCGGAGCCGCACGCTGGAGCCTCGACCGGGCGCCGGGCCAGAGCTTCCCCTCCGTGGTGCTCAACGAGTCGCTGGCGCGGGAGCTCGGTGCGTCCGTCGGCGACGACGTGCTGTTGTCCTTCGGCAGCCACTCCGAAATCCCCAGTGCCAGTCTGATGGGGCGCCGAGACGAAACGGATCTGCTCACGACGCTGAGGGTCACGGTCAAGGAGTTGATCCCGTCGAGCGGCCCTGGACGATTCGGTCTGGAAGCTCGGCAGACCCGAGCTCTCAATGCTTTTGTCGACCTCTCCACCCTGCAGCGTCGTCTCGACAAGAGAGGGCAGGTCAACCTGTTGCTTGTGGGTCGGGATGCCGCTCACCCTGGCCAAGACATCGCTCTCGAGCCCGCCCTGCGCGCCGGCCTGAGTATCGAGGATCTGGGTCTGCAGATCCGGGTGGAAGACGGCTTCGTCGGCATCGAGAGCCGTGAGTTGATCCTCAGGGACGGGGTCGTCGACGCCATCTCCCGCTCCGCAGAGAGCGCCGGTGCCACGGCCTGGCCCTATCTGACCTATCTGGCCAACCGCCTGGAGATCGACGGGAAGACAGTCCCCTACTCCACCGTCACGGCCATTCCCGCGGATCTCCCTGCAGCGCTCGGTGCATTGGCGGTGCGTGAGGGCGCTCCCGTCGCCGATCTCGGCACCGATCAGATCGCGCTCAACGCCTGGGCTGCCGAGGAGCTCGCGGCGAGCCTTGGCGACACCGTCGAGCTCACCTACTTCGAGATCGGACCCGATGACCTTCTGGTGACCCGATCGGCCGCTTTCCGGATAGGTGCAGTCGTCGAGATGTCCTCACTCGCCATCGATTCGACACTCACACCCGAAGTTCCTGGTGTCAGCGACTCGGCAGACATGGCAGGCTGGGATCCGCCTTTTCCTGTTGACCTCGACCTCGTGCGGCCACAGGACGAGGCCTACTGGGATCAGTTCCGAGGGACGCCCAAAGCGTTTGTGCCGCTGACCGCGGGACAGCGACTCTGGCAGAGTCGTCATGGACGGCTGACCGGCATCCGTCTGGTCCCCGGGCCCGCCGCAGACCCCGAGGCTCTGGCCGCCGAGATCGAATCGCAGCTGCCGGCGCAGATCTCGCTCGAGTCTGCCGGATTCCGTCTCCTGCCTTTGCGCTCGCAGGGTCTCGAGAGTGCTTCCGGGACCACGGACTTCGCCGGTCTCTTCGTCGGCTTCAGTCTGTTTCTGATTGTCTCGGCCGCCCTTCTGGTCGCTCTGCTGTTCTCCCTCCTGGTCGAGCAGCGCGCTCCCGAAGCGGGTCTGCTGCTGGCCACCGGACACCGGGTTCGCGACGTGCGTCGGCAATTCCTGCTCGAGGGAGCCGTCCTGGCCGGATCGGGGATTCTCATCGGATCGGCCCTGGCCAGCGGCTACACGACCCTGGTCCTGAAGGGGCTTTCGGCCTGGTGGTCACCAGTACTCGACTCACCGCTATTGCGGACCCACGTCTTGCCGAGCACCCTGATCGTGGGGGGCCTCGGAACCCTGATCCTCGTCATGCTGGTGATTGTCCGATCGGTCCGACGACTGACCCGGATCCCGGCACGTCGGCTTCTCGCCGGTCGTCTGGCGTCGACCACCGTTCCAGGAGGCGGTCGGAAGGCTGCCATCACCGCCACCGCCGCCCTGCTGCTGGCCACCGGCACGACCATCGCTTCTCTGATCAGCGGCATGGAGTCCGCTCCGACTCTGTTCTTCATCGTCGGAGCGTCTCTTCTCGTCTTGGGCATAGCGTCGTTCACCATCTGGGCCCAGCGCACCCATGAGCACCAGGCGCTGCGTCCCGGCTTTCTCCTGCCGACCCTGGCGGCCCGCAACAGCTCGCGCCATCTGGGCCGCAGCCTGCTCAGCATCTCCCTGGTGGCCTCCGCCAGCTTTGTGTTGGTCAGTGTCTCCGCCAGCCGCAAGACCCATGATCGAGCCGCTCTTTCCCGATCGTCCGGAACGGGTGGATTCACCCTGGTGGCAGAGGCTGATACGCCATTGCCACGGGGTCTGGCCGCCATTTCCGAGACCCCGGACCACACCATCTACGATCTACGCCTTCTCCCCGGCGACGACGCCAGCTGTCTGAATCTGTATCAACCCGAAAAGCCCCGCGTCCTGGGCGTGCCGCCCGAGCTCGTCGAGCGAGGTGGATTCTCGTTTCGTGGCACGCTCTCTGCCGTCGACAATCCCTGGTCGCTACTCGAGGAGCCCTTGTCCGATGGCGCCATCCCCGCCATCGGCGACTACAACTCGGTCCGCTGGATCCTCCACTCGGGACTGGGGCAGGACGTGGAATTTGAGAGCGACAACGGCGAGCCGCTACGTCTCCGGATTGTCGGCCTGCTGGCGACCAGTATCTTCCAGAGCGAGCTATTGATCTCGGAGGAGATGTTTCTGCGGCACTTCCCGGACCATCCGGGTTTCGGCTTCTTTCTCGGCGAGACGGCCCCCGACCGCTTCGACTCGCTGGCAACCGATTTGGAGAGTCGCTTCTCGGCCTACGGTCTCGACACCGCCTCGGCTGCCCAACGTCTGGCGGAGTTTCAAGCGGTGGAAAACATGTACCTGACGACGTTCGAGGTTCTCGGCGGTCTGGGCCTGCTGCTCGGCACCCTGGGACTGGCAGTCGTCCTGTTGCGTAACACCCTGGAACGCCGAGGGGAGCTGGCGATTCTGCGCTCGTTCGGCTACCGCCGCTCGACGCTGGGTTGGATGGTCGTGGCGGAGAACGCCTTTCTGCTCGGCATAGGCTTGGCGATCGGCAGCGCCTCCGGTCTGATCGCCGTGGCTCCCTACCTGGTCACCGGCGGCATCGAGGTACCCTGGGCCTCTCTGGCCGGGATCCTCGCAGCGGTCTTCGCCGTAGGGCTGTTGGCAAGCATCGCCGCTGTGGCCGGCAGCGTCCGGGTGCCCCTGCTCCCGGCACTCAAGGCTGAGTAGCCAGCAACCGCGTGAGCGTGTCGCCATAGCGCCGGATGCGCTTGCTCCCCAGCTGCGGCACCGAGTCGAGATCTTTCGCGCCGTGTTGCTGAAGATGCTTGAGCGCCACGACAGGCAGGATGACCTGCATGGGTACCTCGCGGCGCTCGGCCTCCTCTCGACGCCACTTCTTCAGTCGGTCACCTCGCTTCTGCACCTGTCGGTCCAGAGGTCTCCGGGGCGGCTGCGGTGGCAACCGGGGAGGATCGCGGCGCGCCGAGGCGATCACCTCGAGAAGCTCGGTGGTCCACCGCCCGCTGACCCGTCGCGGCACACCTAGACGACGCAACTCCTCCGGTCGCCGCGGGGCAGCCCTGGCAAGAGCCAGCAGCAACTCGTTGTTGAGCGCCCGTCCTGCCGGCAGATCTAGCTTACGAGCAACCTCCTCACGCCAGACCAGCAGCGCCATCAACACGGTCTGCGTCTCCTCGCTCTGCTGTCGGACCCCTTTGATCGACCAGAGATTCTCCGCTCGATAGCCGCCGTTCCAGGTCGACTGCTCCACTGCATCGAAGGCGATCTGCAACTCCTCCTCGAGATCGGCATCCTGGACCTCGTCCTTGAGTCGTGCCACGATCGCAGGCAGATAGCGAACATCGTTGATGGCATATTGCAGGACAGCTCCGGTCACCGGTCGCCGGCCCCAGTCGTGCCGGGTGTGGGCCTTGGGTAGAGAGATGCCGCAGACCTCTTCGACCACGGCTCCATAGCCGGTCTTGGGCCAGCCCAGATAGCTGGCGGCCTGCTGGCTGTCCCACACTCCGGCTAGTGAGATCTCGTAATCCCGCTTGAGACAGCCGACGTCGAATTCGCCACCGTGAAGCTGGATCTCGAAGTCGGGGGCCTCCAGGATCTGGCGCAGAGGCTCCAAGGCTCGCGAGCCTCCGGGAAGGGCCAGCAGATCCAGCAGCCACACCCTCTGGCCGTCGTTGATCTGCAACAGACAGAGCCGCTCCCGATAGACGAAGCCCGAGTTCGATTCGCTGTCCAAGGACAGCGATCGCCGCTCGGCCAGGGCCTCAACCAGAGATCCCAGACCGGCTTCGTCCTCGATCCAGCTGTGGGTGCGTCGACTGTCCACGAGTGGTGCCTCTCTCCTCCAGCGCGAATACTAGCAGCCGCCGGATCATCGATCTGCTGGTCCTCTCTCAATAGCTCTGCACCCGTCGATCGATGGTCTGAAAGACATGGCGCGCCTTGTACAGCCGGAATCCCAGCGCGAAGTATCGGTGCCGATAGCACTGATCTCCAGCGTCGTCGAGCAGCGAGAGGCCGCGGCCCAACCAGGTCCGCACCGTCGGATCGGCCACCGCAAGGAGGCGTCGCCGATCGAGCCGGTGAAGGCGATCGCGGAAGTCCGGGCAAACCAGTGGCAGGTCGGTGACGCGCCCATCGTGAATTGCCGTCACCACCCTGGACCATTGCCTGCGTACCGGTGCCATCTGCTCGAAGTAGAAGCTACGCCAACCGACCATCTGCTGGCGAAGATCTGGATCGGGAGGGTCGGCCGGTCGAATGATCCCGGTATCCTGGCACCGACCTGGCGTCGATCCGGTAGCACAGAGGAGCCCGAAGAGGAAAAGGCGTCTTGTCATGCCCTCAAGGACGTGAGGCGGCTGTCTGATCTTGCAGGGATCTTCTGCTACACTCCCACAGGGCGAAGAATCCAGACATTCCTGACCTTCTAAGACCCCAGGCCATCGAGGTATCGCTCGAGCGGCCCAAGAATCACAACCGACAGAGTATTGGAGTCACCGTGACTAGGAGAATGCTAATCAATGCCCGTGTGCCGGAAGAGCTTCGCATCGCCATCGTCGAAGGCGACGTGCTGGAGAACTTCCAGGTCGAGGTCGGCGAACGCGGCCTTACCCGGGGTAACATCTATCGGGGCACCATCGCCTCCATACAACCCAGCCTGAATGCCGCCTTCATCGACTACGGTGCCGAGCGGCACGGCTTTTTGTCCATCCAGGACGTCGTACCCGCGGCCTATTACAAGGAGCCGGCCAAGAACCGCCGACCCCGCATCGAAGAGGTGTTGGAGCGCGGCCGATCGATCGTCGTCCAGGTCACCCGCGAACCCGAGGGCTCCAAGGGAGCCGCCCTGACAACCGATTTGAGTCTCGCAGGACGCTACCTGGTCCTCACCCCACTCGATGACTCCGAGGGCGTCTCCCGCAAAGTCAAGGACGAGGAGACCCGACGGGAGCTTCGCGAGATGGTGGACAAGCTCGAACGACCTACCGGTAGCGGCATCATCATTCGCACCAATGCCCTCGGTCAGAACAAGACGGCACTGAACCGCGATCTGAACGCCCTGTTGCGACTCTGGAAACGGGTCAGCACCGAGGCGAGAAAGAGCAAGGGTATCCGGCTGCTCTACAGCGATCAGGATCTGATTCTGCGGGCCCTACGAGACCACCTCGACAACTCGGTCCAAGAGGTTCTGGCCGACAGCGACGACGCTTATGCCAAGGTCAAGGACTACATGCGCTCGTTCATGCCGAGAAGCAAGACCAAGCTCATCCGCTACACCGACCGCAGCCCGCTGTTCGCCAAGTTCGGACTCGATGCCCAGATCGAGAGCATCTACGAGCGTCGGGTGGAGCTACCCAGCGGCGGCTCCATCGTCATCGACCGCACCGAGGCCCTGGTGGCTATCGACGTCAATTCGGGGCGCTCGACCCGCGCCTCGAGTCAGGAAGACACGGCGCTGGGGACCAATCTCGAGGCCGCCAAGCAGGTCGCCCGCCAACTCCGTCTGCGCGACCTCGGTGGCCTGGTGGTGGTCGATTTCATCGACATGGATCGACGCGGCAACCGCGCCAAGGTCGAGAAGACCATGCGCGATGCGATGAAGACGGACAAAGCGAGATTCACCGTCAGCCGCATCAGCAAGAACGGTCTGTTGGAGATCAACCGACAGCGGATCCAGCAGGCGCTTCTGGTGCGCACCTACCGGCCCTGCCCGACATGCGACGGCATCGGCAGAATCGCCAGTGCCGAGCTGGTGGGTTTGCGTCTGCTGCGCCAGATCGAAGCCAGAGCGACCGAGGGTTTCACCGGTACGGTGCGCATCGAGCTCCACCCTGAGCTTGCCGACGCCCTTCAGAACGCGCGGCGCATGGAGATCGCCGATCTCGAGCGGGAGTTCGAGCTCCGGGTCGAGGTCATCGCCTCCTCCCGCCTGCACCGTTCGGAGGAGGAGATCTCCTGGACGGCCCGCAAGGGCAACGGCGATCGCACCGGAAAATCGAAGGGCGGTAAAGCGGCTGCCATCGGTGATAGCTCGGGCCAACGCTCGAGCTCGAGATCGCGGCGCCGGCGGTCCAGCAAGAAGACCGGTCAGCGCCGTGCCTCCACTGCCGATGCCGCCGCACCGAGTCAGGACTCCAAGGCCGAAAAGGCATCTGAGGCCAGCAAGCCCAGCGAGGCCGCCAAGGATGAGGTCGGTAAGCGCAGTCCGAATCCGCGACGACGTCGATCCCGTCGATCTCGCAAGCCTCGATCGGCAGCCCCGAAGACAGGCGACGAGACCAGCTAGGCAGGGGAAGCTCGTCGAGCCGTGAGGAGGATCGACGCGGCCAGGGCCAGGCCCAGCAGATTCGTCAGATTGAGTCCCGCGAAGAGATCCCAGGCCGCAGGTCCCGGGAACAGAACGACCAGCGCGGCGGCGATCAAGAGCACGCGCCAGGGCAGACGAATGGCATCTTGCCAACGCCCGGCCAGACCGACAGCCATCGGTAGCAGCCCCACCAGGCTGAGGAGCACTGCCACCACTACCGGTACCGGTGGCGCCAGTCCGCCTCGCGAATCCAGCATCAGCAGAGCCGGCCGAAAGACAAAGAGAAACGGCAGCACAAAGCCCACGAGAGCGAATCGGAAGGCCGCCACACTGCTCTGCAGGAATCTGGAGCCGGCGATGGAGCTGGCCGCGTAGGCCGCCAGCGCCACTGGCGGCGTGACCATCGACATCAGACCGAAGTAGAAGATGAACAGATGGGCCGCGAGAGGAGCCACGCCCAGCTTGCCCAACACCGAGCCGACCATCGTGGCCAGCAACAGATAGCAGACCGCAGAGGGCAGCCCCATCCCCAGAATGATGGAGGAGATCATCAGGGCGAACAGCGCCAGCAGCAGGTGCTCCTGAGCCAGCGGCAGAATGAGCGCCGGCAGCCGAGAGCCGATTCCGGTCAAGGTCACGATTCCGATGATGATGCCCACACTGGCAGCGGCACTGATCAACGCCACACCGTTGTACGAGGCTCGCACCAGAGCGTCGGCCAGCTGTCGAGGGTGCAGACGGGTCCTGGCGTTCAAGGAAGCGGTGACCAGAACCACCAGCATCCCCAAGGTCACCGCCCGGAAGACACTGAAACCCGACAGCAAGAAGAGGACCAGGCTGGCCAGGCCGGCGACGAAGACCAGCCCTTCCCAGCGCCAGGCACCAAATCTTTGATCGGCGGTCTCCTCCCGGACCATGGCAATCCCTCGCGTCCGCAGGTGGACAATCAGAAAGATCGACAGATAGTAGAGAATCGCCGGGATCAGCGCGGCCCGGATGATCTCCAGATAGGTCACTGGGGGATCGATGATCTCCAGCATCATGTAGGCCCCGGCCCCCATGACCGGCGGTACCAGCGCTCCCCCCGAGCTGGCCGCCGCCTCCAGACCGGCTGCCTGGTGCGACGAGAAGCCCGAGCTCTTCATCATCGGGATGGTGAAGACCCCGGTGGTGGCGGTATTGGCCACCGCGCTCCCCGAAAGTGAACCCATGAGACCGCTACTCAGCACCGCTACCTTGGCCGGTCCACCGCTGGCACCGCGAAACAGTCTTTTCGCCATATCGATGACGAACTGGGTCGCTCCCGTGGCCTCCAGCAGGGAGCCGAAGACCACGAACAGAAAGACATAGCTGAACATCACCTTCAAAGCGATACCGAAGACTCCCTGACTGTGGAGAAAGGTCTGGGAGACGACTCGATCCAGACCGTAGCCCCGGTGCGGCATCAGCCAGTCGGGCAACAGCGGTCCGACGCGGGCGTAAACCAGGAAGACCAGGGCCAGAATCGGCAGGGTCCAGCCGATGGTTCGCCGCGCCGCCTCCAACACCACCAGCAGACCGACGACTCCGACGACGATATCCAGGCCTTGCTCGACGCCTGCCCGCTCGCCGAGCGAGACACCGCCCAGCCACCAGCGCTCGAACAGCGGCTCGCTCTGCACGAGGACGAAGAGACAGGCGAACGTCGATGCCGCCGCCAGCGTCCCGTCGAGGAGTCGCCAAACCGTCGCTCTCGTGGGATCGGGCTGCCGGAGAAAGATCAGCAGGAAGCCCAGCAGGGCGAACCCCGCCAGGCGCGCCTGCGGAGTCATCAAGGGATAGTTGACCTCCAGCAGCACGAAGGCCGGCAGGACCAACGCCGCCAGACGATATAAGGAAGCGCGCAGTGCCCGGCTCTCTAGTCTGTGCTCGCCGACGGCCAGATGCCGATCTCCTGGTAGTAGCGAACAGCCCCCGGGTGGAACTCCACGCCGGTGTCACGAACCACCACCTCGGGCTGGATCGCCCGCCCGGCGGCGTGCTTCTCCACCACTTCGGACCTGAACTCCCAGAGAGTCCGGGTCACCTGATAGATCAGTTCCTCCTCTTGGTCGGCAGAGGTGATCAGGTGCATGGAGCCGACGTTCATGCCGAAGAACGGCTCTTCCTGTCCTCGGTAGGTGCCGGCCGGGACCGTCACCCGGTCGAAGAAGGGGTACTCGGTCACCAGGGACTCCACCGCCTGATCCTCGAAGGGGAGGAAACGGATCCCCTGGGTGGAGGTAGCCTGGGTGATGGAGGCCGTCGGTACGGCCCCGCCGAGGAAGGCAGCCGCAGCAGAGCTGTCGGCCAGCATGTCCACGGCCGCGGCCTGGGTATTGTGGAGCACCGTAAGGTCGTCCCAAGCGAGACCGTGCGCCTCGAGAATCGGGCCCACGAAGTACTCGAAGCCAGCGCCTGCCGGCCCGATCACCACTCTACGACCCGCCAGATCGGCAATCGACTCGATGCCGGTCGAGCCCGGGGTCAGAAACAGGGCGACGTTGGGGGCCAGGGTCATGACGGCCCGGATGGGCTGCGGCGTCTCCCAACGGCCCTCGCCGCGCACCGCGAAGTACGAGATCGCCGCATTGGCGAGAGCCAGATCGAGGTCGCCGGCGGCCAGACGTCGGATGTTCTCCTGGGTGCCCTTGGTCGCTTCGGCGGTTACCTGCCAGGAGCCGGAACCTGGATGGTTCTGCAGGACCTCGCTCAGCGCCCCACCCACCACAAAGAAGGCCCCCCCGGGTGGTGCCGTACCCAGACTCAGGAAGGTGCGGCTGCCCGAAGGCTCGTCGCCGTTGCCGGAGGGTCCACAGGAAATCGATAGCAGGCCGAATACGACCAGCAAAACCAACAGCTTGGTAGGTCTCATAGCGCGCGGCAGTCTAGCACGCCGACGAAGGCTGCCGGTGGCCAGATGAGCCACCTCGGGCTCTTGGCATCCGCCATCGGGGCACCGTAGACTCGGGTTTGAATCATGCGCGCGCTGACCTTCCAGGACATCGAATCAGTGGTCGCGGAAACGATGGCCGATCCGGACCTGGAATCGCCCCATGACGCTATCGTCCGGGTTCAGCTGGCCGGAGTCTGCGGCTCCGATCTGCACGTCTTCCACGGCCGGGAGACCGGTATCGACCCGGGCACTGCCATGGGCCACGAGTTTGTCGGCGAGATTGTCGAGACCGGCGGCGCGGTCCGGCGGCTGCGCCAAGGCGACCTGGTCGCCAGTCCCTTCACCACCAACTGCGGGGAGTGCGAACCGTGCCGATCCGGGCTCACCGCCCGATGTCTGCGTGGTCAGCTCTTCGGCTGGCGGCAGGAGGGGAACGGTCTGCACGGCGCCCAGGCGGAGCTGGTGCGGGTACCGCTGGCCGACAGCACCCTCGTGCGGATACCCCAGGGTGTCTCGGCCGAGAACGCCCTGCTGGCCGGCGACGTCCTCTCAACCGGCTACTACTGCGCGCAGCAGGCCGAGATCCAAGCGGGACAGGTCGCGGTCATTCTCGGTTGTGGGCCTGTGGGCCTGATGGCCATCCTGGCAGCTCGCAGGCTCGGTGCCGAGCGGATCTTCGCCGTCGACAGACTGCCCGAGCGCCTGCACCTGGCAACCCGGTTTGGTGCCGAAGCCCTGGACTTCTCCGAGTCTCCGCCGGCCGAATCCGTACTTCCAGCCACCGGCCACCTGGGGGCTCACGTGGTTCTCGAAGCGGTGGGCAGCCCTGAATCGAGTCGGTTGGCGCTGGAGCTGGTGCGGCCCGGCGGCACGATCTCGGCGGTGGGTGTTCACACCGCCGCACAGTTTGCCTTCTCGCCGGTCGAGGCCTACGACAAGAATCTGACCTACAGGATCGGGCGCTGCCCGGCTCGCCAATTGATGGACACCACGCTGCAGCTGTTGGCGGAGTCGGACCTCGATCCTGCGGTCATCATCAGTCACCGACTCCCTCTGGTCGAGGGCGCCCGCGCCTACGAGCTGTTTGCCGGCAGACGGGACGGCTGCACCAAAGCGGTTCTGATCCCCTGAGGGTGCTGGCCAGCCAACAGCTGGATCAATGGTCGGTCTGGTGGGCTGCGCCGATCTCGGCAGTGGGTACCGGGCTCGGAGGCGGTAGCGGTTTGTAACGGGTGACCAGGAATCCGCCCAGCGCGGCCAGTGCGATACCGGCGAAGAACTGCCAGCGCACCGAGCCCAGACCTCCGGCAGGCGGGTGAAGAGCCAGGGCCACCACCGCGTTGACCACCGGCGCGCCGGCAAAGACGAGGGCCATCACCACGCTGGGTTTGCCGCCGGCTCCAAACGCGAGGAGCACTCCGAAGGCGCCGACCGCACCGACGATACCGGCGATCAGGGACCACCAGGCTCCCCCGGACGGAAAGCTCCAGCTGGCTCCGCGCATGACGAGCAGCACGATGGGAGCCACCACCGCGGTCAGAAAGTAGGCGATACCGACAAAGAGAAAAGCCTTGTAGCGGCCGTTTTCCGGATCGGTCATTCCCAGCTGGCCATTGTGAAGAAAGACGCCGTAGAGGCCCCAGGCCAGGATGGTCATCGATACGTAGAGGAGCCAAGAGTATCCAGTCTCTGCCATGATCAGGTTCTCCTGCTGGTCGGTCTCTAGCCGACGTCGGTTGCACCGCGGCCGGTCGGATGCCCGGTCCATCGGTCGAATTGTTCGATCTCCGCTCCGTACCGGGCGATTCGAATCGCCCACCGGAAGATCAGGTACACCTGTCCCAGGGCAAAGGCGAATACCAGGGACAGAGGGCTGGCTCCGGTAGTCTCTGGAGCCAGCCAGAAGTAGGTCACCTGAAGGATCCCCAGAGTTGCCAGCATTGTCCCGTAGAGACCCACCGACTGTAGAGGGTGTGCGAGCACCAGCCGCACCGAGCGGAGCACGGCCAAGAGCATGCTGCGCCGCCGCTCTCGCACCGTCGCGATCTTCGCGTACTGCGCGATGAGATGAACGACCACCATCAGCAAACCGACCAGAGCGAGGGCCGAGAGATGAAAGGCCAATACGGTTCTCTCAACGGTGACATCGATAGTCCAGCGATCGATAGCCGGAAAGAGCCAGAAGGCGAGCCGATAGACGCCGTAGTAGCCCAGTCCCATCATCAGTGCCAAGCGGAGAAAACGAAAGAAGTAAGCTCCTCCGGCGGTCAAGAAGGTGCTCAGCCGAAAGCGTAGATCCGGGCTCCCGAGGTGCGTCAGCACGCCTCCCTGAAGCAGTATCCAGAGCAGCAAGAAGGTGACGGCGGCCGCCGCCAGGGCTCGGTTGCCGCTGAGCCACTCGCCAGTTGTCCATAGCTCCAGCGTCTCGAAGAAGAAGGCCGGACTGACCCGCACCGGCTTCTGGGTGTCGGCCAACCCATCCTGCCTGAACTGGAACTCCTCCAGCCAACCCAGGTCCAGTCCGTGGCGCAGGGACTGGTGCATCAGGCTGTCGCCGATATCGGTCCGCAACATCTCTTCCATGAACGCGGCGAGAGGTAGGGCCGCCAGCAGCACCAGCAACCAGACGGCCAGCACCAGCCCGGAGCACTCGGCCATCCTTCGAAAGCCGTAGGCAATCGATTTCAGCACTCTCATGATCGGCGTCTCTCCATCAGCCGAAGAAGCTCAACATGGTCAGGAAGTCTTGCAGCCAGACGAGCCAGCGGGAAGACCATTTGAGTGCCGGCAGACCGGCCTGCGATTCCAGCAGGCGGCTGTTGTTGGTCCGATCGAGATCCAGCAGCAGGATCTCATCGGGGTCGACGACCGCATACTTCAGCTTGGCCGGTCGCTCGACGACGATTCGATGCCATCGCTCGGCTCCGTTCCACGATCGGCGGATCTCCTCTCCGTCCTCGAAGGCCAGCAGTACCTCGACGGGAAAGACGCCGCCACCATGTCTGCGGACCACCACTTCCGATCGATAGAGCCCGTCAGGGTCGACCTCGGTCGCTTCCTGAAGTGTCGGCCCGGAGGGCCCGGAGTCGAAGAATCCTGCCGGTTCGAGCGCCTGGCTGGAGACCGAATCGATGGCGTAGTCGAACCGCTCGGAGCTGTGGAACACCTGCGAGGTGAACCATCCCAGATCCTCGTCCAGGCCCTGGGCCAGGGAATCGAAGAAGTCCTCTGGATCCGGGTGGGCGAATTGCCAGTCGTGGAAGAAGCTCGACATGGCAGGTTGCAGACGCTCCCAACCCCGCAACCGCTCGAGTGTGGCCAACCACAGAGCCGTTTTACTGTAGCTCAACGAAGACCCACCTGCCGGGTGATACAGGTATGACGGTGTGTCTTGCCGGTCGATATCGGCGTACTTGCGGTAGCGTCCGACCCGATTCCCATACGGCGAGCTACCGAACTCGAAACCCTCCAGCAAGAGTGGCAGGAAGCCACGCAGCTTCGTCTTGGGCGGTGAGAAGAAGCGATGCACATACTTGCGCAAACCGTAGGTATGGAAGAAGGTGCGGTTGGTCGAGAAGGTGTTCAATCCTTCGTCGAGCCAGGCGTCTTCGAACTCGTTGTTTCCCACCAGCCCGTACCAGAACTGGTGTCCAGCCTCGTGGATCGTGACGCCTTCGGGGGAACCGCCGCCGAAGGGATTGAACAGCCGGGTACCGGCGGTGAACAGCGTCGGATACTCCATTCCCCCGGCGCCACTCCCCCACGCCGGGTCGACGACGGTCACATGACCATAGGGATAGGGTCCAAACCAGGTGCCATAGCTGCTCAACGCCGCCTTCGTGGCGTAGATATGTCGATCGGCCTGATCCAGGTGCTCCGGCTGGATCAGCAGACGAATGTCCACCGGCGGCAACCCGGTGACCTCGAAGCGGTCCAAGACCTCGACGAAATCGGGGCTGGTGGTCCAGGTAAAGGCATGCACGTCCGCCTGTTGGTAGCGGAAGGTGACGGTTCCATCGCTGTTCTCGGTCTTGTCGACCTGCCTGCCCGTCGCGCCGAGGACGAAGCCGCCGGGAACCGTCATGGCCACATCGTAGTTGCCGTAGTCCGAGTAGAACTCGGTGCTGGAGTGAAACTGGTGGCAGTTCCAGCCGTCCTCCTCGTAGACACCGAGCTTGGGGAACCAGTGGGCCAAGAAGAAGAAGTCTCCGCGAAATCCGGTTCGCGCGAAGGTGCGCGGGATCTTGGCTCGCCAGGTCAGCTCGACCTGAATCTCTTCACCTGCAGATACCGGCCCGGGCAGATCCACCACCCAGACGGTGCGGTCCTCGGTGTTCCCGTCGTCGGGAGCCAGATAGCGGGCGCCGACCATGAGATCGGTGGCTGGTGAACCCGGTTCCGCCAGCAGCGCCGCCGAATCGACTTCGATCCAGCCCCAGTCCCTCGGCTTGACCTCATCACCCAGACTGCTCCGGCCCCGCAGCTCGTCTTCCAGCAGCCAGGTGCTGCGATTGTTACGCCAGGCATTCCAGTAGAGATGGAACCAGAGCTCTTCGGTGGGCGACTCCTGGATATTCCGCCAGTTCAGAACCTGCCTACCTTGCAAGGTTCGCTCCTGGAGATCGAGCCGCACCTCGATCTCATAGTTGGCGTTGCGGGGCGAGACCCGATTCGTTTCGCTGGCCCAAGCACCGGTGGCCCAGATCCCGAGGATCCAGACCACCACCAGTCCGATGTAGCGTCTCTTCATCATCGTCAACGGCCGCCATTCTATAGATATAAGATCGCCGCCGTGAGTTCCTGGGTGCAAACTGCCAGCGACTGGCTCTGGGGTCCCCCGATGCTCTTGCTCGTCCTCGGCACAGGGCTGGTGCTCCTGCTGCGCCTGCGGGCCATTCAAGTGACTGATTTCTGGCGTGCTCTGCGGCAGGTCTGCCAGCGATCGGATCGGGGATCGCAGGGCGACATCTCACCCTTCGCGGCGCTCATGACGGCGGTGGGGGGAATTGTCGGCAACGGCAATATCGCGGGCGTGGCTACGGCCATCGCCGCGGGGGGACCCGGAGCTCTGTTCTGGATGTGGGTCAGCGGCCTGGTGGGGATGGGCACCATGTTCGCCGAGTCGGTCCTCGGGGTCCGCTATCGCCGGCGGGGTGAGGATGGGCTGATGGTCGGTGGTCCCATGTACTACCTGCGGGAGGCCTTGGGGTGGAGGTTTCTCGCCGGTTTCTTCGCTCTGGGACTGGCCCTGAAGACGCTGCTCGCCACGACCACCGTGCAGAGCAACTCCATGGCCCTGATCGCCCATTCGGAGCTCGGCTGGAATCCCCTGGCCACCTGCGTGCTGGTAGCGACGATCACCGCCGCGGTGACTCTCGGTGGCGTCCGCTCCATCGCCGTGGTCTCGGAGCTGCTGGCACCGCTGATGGGTCTCCTGTACCTGGGTGGCGCCGCTCTGGTCCTCTTCGGTTTCCGTGATCAGCTCTGGCCCGCCCTGCAGATGGTCTTCCACCATGCCTTCTCACCGGTCGCCGCCGGCGGGGGCTTTCTGGGCGCCGGGGTCCGCGAAGCGTTCCGCTTCGGCGTTGCTCGCGGCGTCTACTCCAATGAGGCCGGCACCGGCTCGGTGCCCATCGCCCACGCTTCGGCACGCACCGACGACCCCATCGCCCAGGGACGCATCGCCATGCTGGGCGTCTTCCTCGATACCCTGGTGGTCTCCAGCGCCACCGGTCTGGCGCTGCTGGTCACCGGAGTCTGGCGAAGCGGCGCGGATTCCACGGTGCTCACCGCCCAGGCCTTTACCTCCGGATTGGGTGATTCCGGTGGCTGGGTGGTCCTCTCCGCATCTCTGCTCTTCGGTCTCACCACCCTGATCACCTGGTCTTTCTACGGCGAGCAATGCGCCGTCTATCTCCTGGGTCCCGCCGTGCGCCGACCCTACCGCTGGCTCTACTGCCTCGCCATCCTGGGTGGTGCCGCAGCCGGCGCACGGACCATCTGGGCCTGGGGAGACCTACTGAACGGAATCATGGCCGTGCCCAATCTGATCGCCCTGGTGGCGCTGTCAGGGCAGGTAGCTGGATTGTTGAGATACTCTCGGTCCGGTTCCGACATCTCAGAGCCCACGTAGGAGGCGAATCGATGGACTCGATGCTGCAGGATCTTCTCAGCCTTACCGGGGAAAACCCCTTCGTACATGCCGCGGTTCTGGTGCTGGCCGCCATCGTACTGGCCGTTCTCACCGACCAGATCATCAGTCGATTCTTGAAGGTCTGGGCCAAGAGATCCGCCACCGATATCGATGACCGACTGATCCAGATTCTGCACCGCCCCATCTTCATCTCGGTGCTGGTCTTCGGACTCTACCTGGCTCTGCTACAGCTCGACCTGGAAGGTGAGCTGCAGAAGGCCTTCGAGCGCCTTCTGCTGACCATTGTGGTCCTCGTCTGGTTGGTCTTCACCTTCCGCGCCTCTTCGATCTTCCTCGAGGTTCTCAGCCGATTGGAGCGCCGATTCACTGCCATCCAGCCCAATACCGTTTCATTGTTCAATCAGGTTTTCAGAATCGTCCTGGCCGGCGCCGCAGTCTACTTCCTCTTCCTCATCTGGGGCGTCGATGTCGGGGCTTGGCTGGCCGGAGCCGGTATCGTCGGTATCGCGGTGGGCTTTGCCGCCAAAGACACCCTGGCCAACGTCTTCTCCGGTCTCTTCATTCTGGCCGATGCCCCCTACAAGCTGGACGACTTCGTCGTTCTCGACAGCGGAGAGCGCGGTCTCGTCACCCATATCGGGCTGCGCAGCACCCGTCTGCTCACCCGCGATGACATCGAGATCACCATACCCAACGCGGTCATGGCCAACGCCAAGATCCTCAACGAAAGCGGTGGTCGCTGGGAGAAGGAGAGAATCCGGCTCAAGGTCGGCGTCGCCTACGGCTCCGATATCGACCAGGTAGAGCAAGTCCTCAGGGCCATTGCCAGCGATCACCCCGAGATCGACGACCAGCCAGAGCCGAGGGTCCGCTTCCGGTCCTTCGGTAGCTACAGCCTCGATTTCGAGCTTCTGGGTTGGATCCACGAACCGGTCCTCCGCGGCCGGGTACTGCACGAGCTCCACTCGGAGGTCTACAAGGCTTTCAAGCGGGAGGGGATCGAGATCCCCTACCCCAAGCACGATGTCTATCTCTACCCACAGGCTGCGCCGCCGGAGGCAGGTGACCGATGAAGAGCCACGAGTTCCAGAATCTGAGCGACTTTCTCCGATACTCTGAAGAGGAGATGCGAGAGCGGGCCCGGGAGCTGCAAGCGGAGATGCGTCGGCGCCGGACGGTGCGCGACTTCTCCGACCGCGAGGTGCCACGCCAGATCATCGAAAGCTGTATCCGGACGGCCATGACTGCTCCCAGCGGCGCCAACATGCAACCGTGGTTCTTTGCCGTAATCGAAGACCAGGCCATCAAACGGCGGATTCGTCAGGCCGCTGAGGAGGTGGAAACGGAATTCTATGCCGGTCGTGCGTCAGACGAATGGCTCGAGGCTCTGGCACCTCTCGGCACCGATGAGCACAAGCCCTTCCTGGAGTTGGCCCCCTACCTGATCGTCATCTTCGCCCAGCTTCACGGCCTGGATGAGGACGGTGAGGTGGTCAAGCATTACTACGTCAACGAGTCCGTGGGTATCGCCACCGGTATGCTGATTACGGCTATTCATCACGCCGGGCTGGCCTCCCTCACCCACACGCCCTCACCGATGGGTTTTCTGAACCAGATCCTGGATCGACCGAGCCACGAGCGTCCCTATCTGATCCTGGCCGTCGGCTACCCCGACCCAGGAGCCCGGGTACCCGTCATCGGCAAGAAGAGTCTGGCCGAGGCTTGCCACTTTATATAGGTATTTGTTGGTTCCTCGCCAAATGTCGTGTTACAATGCCGACCATCTCGGAGAGGTTGAAGAATCGACAGGGTGGGGGGTTGCTGAGCCCACTTGGAGCCTCTCCGAATGTCGACTCCGAGTAGACGGAGACCGGCGAAACGGTCCGAGGACCGGAACAATCGATCGGAGTGGTATCAGCACCAGCAATCACGCTGGGAAATCGTTGACCGGGGGGAGTCTCGATTGCAGTGGGGTCCTTCCCAAACACGAACTCGAGGAGTGCAGATGAACAAGACCGAGATGGCGGAAAAGCTCGCCAAGAAGTGTGACATGTCCCAGTCCAAGGCCCAGGAAGTGGTGGCCTGCATTTTCGACACCAAGCCTGGTCAGGGCATCATCGCCACGACCTTGGACGCCGGTGGCAAAGTCCAGATCCCTGGATTCGGCACCTTCGGCACCAAGCACCGAGCTGCTCGGCAGGGCCGCAACCCTGCCACTGGCGCGACCATCATGATCGCCGCCAAGAAGTACCCTTTCTTCAAGCCCGGCAAGGGCCTGAAGGATCGCGTGGCTGAGTAGCCGCCGAAAACGATCGAAGAACTTCGATTCCCCCGCAGACGGGTCTCCCGTCTCGGGGGATTTCTCGTTTCCAGATCCAAGCTCAGCCAAAAACCAGCCTCAGGAACGCCGGCAGGAGACGGTTGGTCTCTGGGCTCGGACGGAATCTCGCTCTCGCCGCCTCTCGCTCGCCCTCGCTCATGGTCTGGGCGTAGCCCCGCAAATAGCGATCGAAGCGCATTCGATTCGTCTCCACATCGAGCTCCGGGTGAAACTGGGTCGCCCAGATCGGACGATCCGGTATGCGAAACGACTGGAAACGACTGCGGCGGCTGCGAGCCAGATGTACGACCCCTTCGGGCAGGCGTGCCGCCCGATCTTTGCGTCCCAGCTGAGCCGCGAAGACCGCAGGCAGGCATCCCAACAGGGGATCCTGCCGTCCCTCTGGTGTGAGCTCGAGATCGTAGGTACCGACCTCCACGTTCTCGGGGTCGTGGACGATCGCACCCCCCAGAGCCTGGACCAGCATCTGGAAGCCGAAACAGGAAGCGAACATCGGAAAGCCGCTGGCAGCCATCGTCGACAACAAATCCAACTGCGCGTCGAACTCCGGCAGCGATCGCTTCGAGACGTAGTAGTCTCCGCTTCCACCAACCATGATGGCATCGAATCTGCGCACCTCGGCCACGCTGGGAGGACCGCTGAGCAGGTCGTGCGGCACGATCCTTTCGAGAGGCAGACCCGTCTTGTCGGCGAAGGATTGCCGCTCCTCGGAGCGTACTGGATCGTCCGGATTCCGGGCCTGCAGCAGAAGGACTCTCACAGCCATGGCGGCCCATCATAGTACGCCACCAGGGACCCATCGCGGGTGGCGCTGTAGGCTGCGCGCCCGTGTGGGGCTTGGTAGACTATCGACCGTCGGACCGTGTCGCAGGAGCCTGCCAGTTGACGGAACCAGAGATCGGACAGCAGATCCTCCACTACCGAGTGCTGAGCAAGCTCGGCGAGGGAGGGATGGGCGCCGTCTACATGGCCGAGGACACCAAGCTCAACCGCAAGGTGGCATTGAAGTTCCTGCCGGCGGAGATGATCGCCGACCCGGAGCGGCTGAAGCGATTCGAACGCGAGGCCCAGACTGTAGCGGCCCTGAATCACCCCAACATCGTCACCATCTATTCGGTCGAAGAGCACCAGGGGGTACCCTTCATCGCCATGGAGCTGGTGGAGGGCCGCTCCCTGGCCGAGTTGATACCCCCCGAAGGCCTCAAGCTCGAGGGGATCTTCAACCTCGCCATCCCCATCGCCGATGCCGTGAGCGCCGCCCACGAGCGCGGTATCAGCCATCGCGACCTGAAACCCGGAAACATCATGGTCAGCAGCGACGGCCGGGTCAAGGTGCTGGATTTCGGTCTGGCCAAGCTCTTCCAGGAGACCGGCAGCGCCGATGCGACGACCCTGTCCACCCAGACCCTGACCAAGACTGGACACGCCCTCGGCACGGTCACCTATATGGCGCCCGAGCAGTTGAAGGGCAAGTCGCCCGATCAACGAGCGGACATCTTCTCCCTGGGGATCGTTCTCTACCAGATGGCCAGCGGCAAACGACCGTTCCAGGGGGAGACCTCGGCCGAGATCATCTCTTCGATCCTGCGGGATGCGCCGCCACCCGTCACCGATCTGAAGATCGAGCTCCCATCTCATCTGGGCCGCATCGTCAAGCGGTGTCTGGAGAAGAATCCCAACCACCGGTACCAGACCGCCGCCGAGCTGCGCAGCGAGCTGGAAGTTCTCAAGCGGGAGATCGATTCGGGTTCGGTCTTCGAGGAGGACGCCAGGACCCGGGCGATCAGCGTCCGGCGAGCCTCGCGGCGCACTCTCGGCATCGCCGCGGCCTTGGGTGCCCTGGCGGTGGTGATCGTCCTCGGTGTCGTCCTGATGTCGATCCTGGGAGGTGAGGAGGAGCCCACAGAGCCACCGCTGCCAGAGATCGCGCCCATCGAGACGTTCGCCGTGCTGCCCTTCTCCACCGTCGGCGAGGCCGCTGATCCGACTTTTTCCGATGGGCTCAACGAGGAGCTCAGTAGCCTGTTGACTTCGCTGCCCGATCTGCAGGTAGTCTCCCGTGCCACCGCTCGACAGCGATTCCTGCCCTCGGCGACGACCCGGGAAATGGGCGAAGCCCTGGGCGCCAACTACCTGATCCTGGGGTCGGTTCGCTGGGCAGAGCCCGATGGAGAGACCCCCATCGCCCGCACCTCGCTGCAGGTTATCCGGGTCGAGGACGACATCCAGATCTGGTCCGAGAGCTACGACCGAGAGGTCCAGGACGGTCTCTCGGTGCAGACGGAGATCGCCCATCACGCGGTGCGGGCGGTCGGTAGCTCGGTTCTCGGACTGCCTGCCTATCAGCTACCGCCGAAGCCCGAGGTCGTCGAGCCGATCGAAGCCGCGCAGAAGGTTGCCCGACCGGTCCAGGCACCGCCGAGTCGTCCACCGCCACAACGGGATCCAGTCCAACCTTCACCAGCCGAGGCGCCTAGCCCATCCGACGGTTCCCGAGTGACCAACATCGTGGAGAGTCCGGCCCCTCAGCCGGCCTCGGAGGGATCGAGCTCCTCGGTTACCCTCGATATCGAGCTCACCACATTCAGCCCGGAAGGCGTGCTCACCCTGTACGCCGATGATGAGCAGGTATTGAGCGAAAGCTTCCAGTTCGAGGGCAAGCGAAAGGGCATCCTGGGCCGCAAGAAAGCCGCTGGAAATTTCTCTGCCCGTCAGCAGATTCCCGCCGACACCCGCTCATTGAAGGTCTACCTGGTGGTCGGCAATGAGACCAAGCTGGTGACCCTGGAGCCCGATCTCGAGGGCTCCATCGCTCGCCGTCTGGTGGTGGTGCTGAACCGCAAAGGCGAGCTCGAAGCGAGTCTGCAGTAGGGCCCGCCCACCTGAAAGGCGAAAGGCCCCGCTCCCCATCAGGAGGCGGGGCCTCGATGCCGTGAGGGCCGGGCTCTAGATGAAATTGGCGACCTTGGCCAGGGTCCGACGGGCCGAACGCATCGGTACCGAGACTTTGACATGCACCTCTTCGTCGTCCACCAGGACCTTCAGGGCTCCCCTCTCCTTGGAGACGCGAACATGGGTTCGCCCGTCCACGACCTCCACCAGGGTGCAGTCGGGGAGCCTGTCGAGCTCGTCGAGAAGGGCGTGCACCATGGGACCCCAATCGCCCAGCTCGACATGCAGGTCCAGGAGCTCCTCCTCCGGAATCACCAAGGTGCTGGTGGTGACGGCCGCGTCCACCAGCGCCATCGGCACCGGAATGTAGAGATTGAGGCCTTCGTTCTGATCCTGCACCCGCACCGTGGCCACACCGCCCCAGGCATAGACGGCGCCGATCAGGGCCACCCAGCTGAGGACGATGACGCCAAAAACAGCTGAGACGATGATGAAGAACCGTTTCATGATCTGCTCTCCCTATTCGGCCTCGGCGATGTCATCCACCCACACCCGAACCATCTCGTTTTCGCCGGAGACGGTGACCAATTCACCGGAGCCCTCTTCGACCAGGGCTCGAATCGCAGCTTCGATATCCAGCTCGTCGCCCTCTCCCGACAGCAGTGCATCGACCACCGCCAGCGGCACCTGGACATTGACCTCTTCGTTCCTATCCTGCTCCAGCACGTGCACCTTCAGATACCCAGCTTCCTTCCATACACGGACCGATTCGTCGTCCTCTTCGACAGTGACGAAGGTCATGTCGGGACTGTCCTTGATCTCCTGCCAGAGCTCTCGCAGCTCCGCCGTAGTCATGCTCTCGCAGCACTCGCTCATATGGATTCGCCCATGCCGCAGATGCTCATCGGGAACCATGGCTATGGCCTTCTCGACCATGGACACGGGTACGTTGACCTTCACTTTGGCGCCATCGGTCTCATCGACTCGAACATGCAGCCACAGATCGCTGGCAGCTGCCATGCCGGTGATCCCCAGGGCGAGGATCAAGATTGCGAGGAGTTTTGGAGTTCTACTGGACATCATCGGCCTCCCGTCGGTCTCAAGAACTGCCGGATTCGTCCCGGCTCTCTTGTTACGACGAGCCAGCGGCCAAAAAGTTTCATCGACCGGGACGAGTCGGGAAGGCCTAGGCGGTCTCGGTGCGCGGCGGCGAGACTACCCCCCTGAAGCGAGCCGCCAGGTCTTCCCGGGCCTGCAGCACCAGACTGAACAGGGCCGGCACCAGGAAGAGGGTGAAGATCGTCGAGACCAGCAGACCACCGACCACGACACTACCGAGCCCGCGATAGAGCTCGGAGCCGGCGCCGGGGAACAGCACCAGCGGCAGCATGCCGCAGACGCTGGTGGAGACACTCATGAAGATGGGCCGGATCCTGTTGCGCACCGACTCGACGATGGCCTGACGAGGCTCCATCTGCTCATCCCGCATGTGATTCAGCGACTGGTGAACGATGAGGATGGCGTTGTTGACCACCGTTCCGACGAGGATGATGAACCCCAGCATGGTGAGCACATCGAGCGGCTGGTAGGTGAAGAGATTCACCACTGCCAGCCCCAGGAATCCACCCAGGGCTGCCAGCGGCACGCTGAAGAGGATGACAAACGGGTAGAGAAAACTCTCGAACAGCGCCGCCATCAGCAGATAGGTGATGACGATGGCCAGGACGAAATTCCAAATCAGCGCTTGGCCGGTCTGGGTCAGTTTGTCCGCCGAGCCGGACATACGGGCGCGATAAAGGCCTCCGAGACGACCCTGCTCCCGCATCGGCTGGAGAATCTCGTCTTCCACGACCGTCATGGCCTCTTGCAGCGGCATCTCCTCCGGCGGGGTCACGGCGATGGTGATCGATCGCTGTCGCTCCCGGTGGGCGATGGTCGCCGGCCCGTTCTCCAGGGTCACCTCGGCAACCGATCCGACGGTCACCAGCTCACCGCTGGGCGTCGCCAGGGGTAGCTGCTCCACCAGATGGGTCCGCAGAGCGCCCTCCTCACCGTGGTCCGCCAGGACCTTGAGATCGATCTCCTGGCCCTCGAACTGATACTCACTGGCTTTGGCACCATCCACCAGCACACTGACCATGGTCCCCAGATCCCGATTGGAGATGCCCAGCTCCGCCGCCCGTCGCCGATGGGTGCGAACCTGAACCTCCGGGTTGCCCAGATCCAGACTCGGAATAGGACGCGCCTGAGCGGTCGGTAGGACCTGGCGGGTGCGGCCGAAGACTTCGCCTCCAAGGCCGACCAACTCGACCAGATCGGGACCCGTTAGATCGACCTCGATGGTCCGTCCCATCCCCATGCCCCGCGAGAAGATGCTCACCTGGCTCATGAAGGCGATAGCCCCGGGGAGTCGGGCGTTGACCTTCTGAAAGGCCGGGATCAGCTCGCGCACCCGCTCGGGGTCGCGGGCCGAGGCGCCGACGAAGATCTGTTCGCCGAAGACCACGTAGAACATTCCCGAGACGCCGCCTCCGGCCAGAGCCTGGGTCTCTTCCGGCGAGCCGCTCCAAAGGGGCTCCATCTCGTCCAGATAGAACTGCAGGTAGCTGGCGTTCTCCTCCAGGCTGTGCCCGGGCGAGGCCAGGATGATGCCGAAGAGGAAGTTCTGGTTGCCGGTCGGCAGATACTCCGCCTGTGGCATCAACAGAAGACTGAGACCGACGGCGATTACCGTGAAAGCCACGACCACCACCAGCCGCCTGCGGGTGCTGGAGAGAATCCAGTCGACCCTACCGGTGACCCAGGTGTTGAGCCTCTCCGCCCGACCGACGAGGCCCCAGAGGTTGCGAAAGCCCCGCCCACGACTCTCGGTCCCGGCCACGCCGAGGATTTTGGCAGCCAGACTCGGGATGACGGTGACCGCGACCACGAGGCTCAGGCCCACCGCCGAGCTGATGGCGATGGCGATATCGCGAAAGAGCTGCCCGGCCTCTTCTTCGACGAACAGGACCGGCAGGAACACTGCAATGGTGGTCAGGGTGCTGGCCAGCACCGCCCCCCACACCTCGGTGGTGCCATCGTAGGCGGCGTTGAACCTCGACTTGCCCATCTGGCGATGACGATAAATATTCTCTAGCACGACGATGGAATTGTCGACGACCATGCCGACCGCGAAGGCCATCCCCGCCAGGCTGATGACGTTCAGGCTCCTCCCCAGCCAGTTCATGACCAGGAAGGTACCGATGATGCTGATGGGGATGGCGATGGCGACCACCAGGGTACTAGAGCGACTGCGCAGGAAGACAAGCAGCACCAGAATGGCCAGCGTGCCGCCGAGGAAGAGATTCTGCTGCACCAGGTTGATGGCGCTGTAGATGTAGGTGGTCTCATCGGAGACCTGGACGATGCGCATCCCCTTGGGTGCCATCAGGTCGCGATTGACATCCGCCAACGTCGCCTTGACCCCGCGCATCACCTCCAGCACGTTGGCACCGGTCTGCCGGACGGTATTGAAGACGATCATCTGGTGGCCGAAGAAGTAGGCCTTGGCCGTCGGCTTGGCGAAACCGTAGTCGACGGTGGCCACATCCCGGACGTAGACCGGCACCTCGTTGCGGATCGCCACCACCACATCCTCGATCTCGGCCGGAGAACCGTACTCACCTATCGTTCGCACCAGGTATCGGCGTTTCCCCTCGTCGAAGTCCCCACCGGAGTAATTGCGGTTCTCCCGATCGATCGCAGCGGTGAATTCGGTGATGGTGATCTGGCGCGCCGCCAAGGCAGCGGGGTCGACGATCACATGCATCTCCTGCTCGGTGCCGCCGAAGAAGTTGACGGCACCGACACCGGGGACGCGCTCGAATTCGGGCTTAACGAATTCTTCGAAAAACGTCAGCTGAGTCTCGATCTTGCCTTCGAAGGGATTCTCTTCGGCGGGCACCATCACGAACCACGCCATGGGATTGGCCTGGGAACCTACTGCCTGAATCACTGGCTTGTCGGCATCGGCCGGATATCTCGGCACCTGCTCCAGTCGATTCGAAACCTTCAGCACCGCCGCGTCGAGATCGGTGCCGGTGACGAAGGTCAGCGAGATGGAACCGAAGTTGTCGGAGCTCGAGCTTTCCATCCGATCCAGACCTTCGAGGCTCTTCAGCTGCTCCTCCTGCTTGTCGATGATCTCTCGTTCCATCTCCATCGGGCTGGCTCCCGGCCACACGGTGGTGACCATGACCTGCGGCTCCTCGATGGTGGGAGTCAGCTGGAAGGGGATCCGGGTCAGGGCGATGATGCCAAAGAGCACCAACAGGATCGCTCCGACGGCGGTCTTGACAGGCGAGCGGATGGCCGTGCGGACGATCTTCATGGCAGGGGGTACTCCTGAGTCTCGGCCTGCACCGTTTGTCCGGGGAAGACGCGCTCGTTGCCGCGTGTGATGAGCCGGTCGCCGGCCGCCACATCGCCGATGACCGCCACCCAGACGCCTGCCGACGAGCCGACCTGGACCGGCACCGGCTCGACGCTGTTGTCGTCCTTGATGCGATAGACCGTGGCCGCTCGACCCTTGGTGACGACGGCGTCCTTGGGAACGATGACCGCCGCTTCGGGCTCCCCGACGGGCACGTATACCCGGGCCAGCATGCCGACAGCAATCCGACCGTCGGAGTTGGTGATGGCGATCTTGGTCGGGAACGAGCGCGCCCGGGCATCAGCCCGCGGCACGACGGCTCGGACCCGGCCCTCGACTTCGAGCCCCCCCAGGGACTGGATCACCACCCTGGCATTGCTGTTGACGACCAGACCCGCAAAGGACCCCTCGGGGACATCGACGGTCACCTCCAGGTCGCGGAAATCGAGCAGCTCGGCCACCGATCCCCCCGCAGCGAGCCACTCGCCTTCGGCGACCAGCTCTTTGACCACCACGCCGGCGAAAGGAGCGCGCACCGTCGTGCGGGCAAGATCGTCCTCCAGGCGGGCCACTTCGGCCTGCAACTGGTCGACACGACCGGCCCAGGCCTCGAATTCTGACAGGGCGTCGTCGAGTTGCTGCTGACTGATGATCTTCTCGTCGAAAAGGCCCTGCGAACGCTGCAGACTGGTGTTGGCCTGCTTCTGGCGAGCCTGTGCCTCCTTCAGCTGACCCCGCACGGCGTCCAGACGCAGGCTCAGGTTGGTGCGTCGAAGCTTGACCAGGGGCTGGCCCTTCTCGACCAGGTCCCCCTCCCGCGACGCCAGCTGCTGAACGACTCCTTCCACCTCGGAGGCCACGACGCTGATACGACGCGACTCGACCGACCCCGTCAGGGAGATGGTCTGTCGGATCTGGTGATCGCGAGCTTCGGTGAAGCGTACCGGCGTGGCCGGCGGCCCCTGGGCTTGGGCCCCAGAGCCGGCGATCGCCGACGCCATCAACACGAGACACGACACAACAGTTTGGGCGAGGGATCTCGAGCTTCGAGTCATGATTCTTTCCACCGTGGCTGTGCTGGGAGCGGGGTGTCCCGAATGGATCCCGCCCGGGCACCGATCGTGCAGCCGATTATGCCAGATGCAGTTCGACCTCGCCGAGCCACTGCACCGGTATAGTTGGCGATCTGAATCCGCCGGCTCGACCCAGGGCCGGCCCTACGAAAGGGCACCTCCATGACAAGTCCCGGCCCCCGAGCCTTCCGCCTATTGCCGATTCTGCTGCTGGCAACCCTGTTCCCCTGGCCTACCGCTGCCCAGGACGCCGCTGCCGAACCGGCGACTGCCGATCCGCTGCTCGCGGAGCTGCCCTTCGACCCAGCGGTACTCACCGGTCGACTGTCCAACGGACTGCACTACTACATCCGCCCCAATTCGCGGCCGGAGAATCGAGCCGAGCTGTGGCTGGCGGTGAACGCCGGATCACTGCTGGAGGACGACGATCAACGCGGTCTGGCTCACTTCGTCGAGCATATGGCCTTCAATGGCACCGAGAACTTCGAGAAACAGGAGCTGGTGAACTATCTGGAGGGCATCGGAATGCAATTCGGCCCCGACATCAACGCCTTCACCAGCTTCGACGAAACCGTCTACACCCTGACGGTGCCGACGGATGACGAAGACATCCTCAAACAGGCCTTCCAGATCCTGGAGGACTGGGCCCAGGGCGTCAGCCTCACCGGCGAGGAGATCGACCTCGAGCGCGGGGTGGTGATCGAGGAGTGGCGCCTCGGTCGCGGCGCTCAGGCTCGCATCCGCGACAAGCAGTTCCCGGTGCTCTTTCAGGATTCGCGCTACGCCGAGCGGCTGCCGATCGGCGATCTCGAGATTCTCGAAAAGGCGCCGCACGAAGCCTTTCGTCGCTTCTATCGGGACTGGTACCGGCCAGACCTGATGGCGGTCATCGCCGTCGGTGATTTCGATCCGCAGCTCATCCGGACCAAGATCGAGCGGCACTTCGGGAAACTCGAAGCTCCCGAGGTTGTCCGGCCGCGGGTGTCGCATCCGGTCCCAGATCACGACGAGACCCTGTTCGCCATCACCACCGATCCGGAGGCAACCAATACCCTGGTCAGCGTCTACTACAAGCTGGACAAGCGCTCCCAGTCGCGAGTTACCGACTACCGACGCCAGCTGGTCGAGCAGCTGTACCACGCCATGTTCAACGCCCGCCTCGACGAGCTCCGTCAGCAGGCCGAGCCGCCGTTTCTCTTCGCCTTCTCGACCTCCGCCGGGCTGGTGCGCACTCGCGACGTCTATATGCAAGCCGCCGCAGTCGAAGACGGCAAGGTGATCCCCGGTCTCGACACTCTGCTGACGGAAGTCGAGCGGGTCGATCGACACGGCTTCACCGAGGGAGAGCTCGAGCGGATGAAGAGCGAATTCCTACGTCGCTACGAACAGGCCTACGCCGAGCGGGACAAGAGGAACTCCTCGACTTTCGCCGGTGAATACATGCGCCACTTCCTCGAGCAGGAGCCGAGCCCCGGCATCGAGATGGAGCTCGAGCTGGTCCGCGACCTCCTGCCCACCATCACCCTGGCAGAGCTCAACCGGCTGGCCGCCGAGTGGATCACGGAGACCAATCGTGTGCTGCTGGTCAGCGGACCGGAAGGAGCCGATTCGACCTTGCCGGATGAAGCGCAGCTGGCCCGGGTCATCGACCAGGTGGAAGAGCGAGAAGTCGAGGCCTTCGTAGATCGCGTCCTCGACAGACCCCTTGTCGAGACTCCTCCCACTCCTGGAAAGGTCGTCGAAAGCCAGGAGGTCCCCGAGATCGGCGTCACCGAGTGGCGACTGGCCGGGGGGCAGAGGGTGATCCTCAAGCCCACCGATTTCAAGAACGACCAGATCCTGATCACCGCCTTCAGCCCCGGGGGTCACTCGCTGGTCACCGACGAAGACTTTCCTTCGGCGAGCTTTGCCACCGCGATCCTCGGCGAAGGCGGCTTGGGAGAATTCGATCAGGTCGAGTTGCAGAAGGCGCTGGCGGGCCAGCTGGCGGGGATCGCCCCTTTCATCTCCGAGTTGGAGGAGGGACTCGACGGCAGCGCTTCTCCCCAGGATCTGGAGACCATGTTCCAGTTGCTCTATCTGACCGTGACCGCCCCCCGGGCCGACCCCCAGACCTTCCAGAGCCTGATGATCCGCTACCGGACCTTCCTGGAGAATCGGCGCGCCAGACCCGAAGCGGTGTTCGGCGACGAGATCGCTCTGGCACGCTACCAGAATCATCCTCGTCGACGCCCTCCGACCCTCGAGATGCTGGAGAAGATTCATCTCACCACCGCTGACCAGGTCTACCGTGACCGCTTCGCCGATACCAGCGACTTCACCTTCGTGGTGGTGGGGAATTTCGCACCCCAGGAGATCCAGTCCCTGGTGGAGACCTACCTCGGCTCCCTTCCCGCTACCGGCAGGGAGGAGACCTGGAGGGATGTGGGAGCCACGCCCGTACCCGGGCCGTTGAGCGTGGTCGTCGAGAAGGGTCTGGAACCGAAGAGCCAGGTCCGTCTGGTCTGGTCGGGTCCGGCCGAGTGGAGTCGCGAAGCGCAACACGACATTTCGTCGCTGGCTGCGGTTCTGCAGATCCGACTGCGAGAGGTCCTGCGCGAGGATCTGGGTGGGGTCTACGGAGTCGGAGTCAGCGGCAGCCTGGCGCGTCGTCCCGAAGAGCGATTCAGTTTCTCTGTCAGCTTCGGCTGTGCACCAGAGAACGTCGATTCGCTGATCGAGGCGGTCCGCCAGGAGATGGATCAGATCAAGACCGAGGGGGTCGAATCCTCCTACGTGGAGAAGGTCCGGGAGATGCAGAAGCGGAGTCGAGAGGTCGATATGCGCGAAAACGGCTTCTGGCTGCGGGCTCTCAAGTCGTATTACTCCATCGGGCTGGACCCACGTCTCATTCTGGCCCACGGGGAACTGGTCGAGCGCGTCGAGTCGCAGCGGATTCAGGAGACCGCCCGTCGGTACCTCGATCTGGAGAAGATCTTTCGGGCTGTCCTCGTACCCGAGACCGTCGCGCCGCGGCCCTAGGGAGTCAGGACAGGAAGATCCTCGGGCAGATCCAGAAGTAGCAGCGGGTCGACTCGTGCCCCGTGCCAGCGAACACCGAAGTGGAGGTGCGGACCGGTGGCGCGCCCCGACTGACCCACCAGACCGAGGATCTCCCCCCTGTCCACCTCATCTCCCATCTCGACCGCGATACCGCTCAGGTGAAAGTACATACTGATGAGACCGTCGCCGTGATCGACGAAGACGCTTTTGCCGGGAAAGAAGAAGTCTCCAGTGAGGGCCACGGTGCCGGCCGCCACGGAGAGGATGGGCGTCCCCGCATCGGCGGCGAAATCGGCGCCGGTATGGGGATTACGCGGCTGATTGTTGAAGAATCGCCTGGATCCGAAGCGGCCACCGGCAGGCAGATTCTCCAACGGCGCCCCCAACGGTAGAGCAAAGCTGCGCGGTGAATCCCGTCTCCAGAGAGCAGCGATCGCCGCGTTCTCTCTGCGAACCCGCTCGAGATTCTCCTGCGAGAGGTTCACCTGGGAATCGTTCTCCAAGGTGATGTATTGAACCTCGTAGGGGTATGCCCCCACTCGCACGTCCTGGACTTCCCGCAAGCCCTCTCGCCAACGGCTCACCGTGATCGTCCCCTGCGGAGTGAGCAGGTCGATGGCGTACCAGCAGTCACCGGCCAGAGGTAGCCATGTCCGGTCCTGGAGACCGCACCGGTCCACCCCTTCGCCGGGCCAGCGGACGAGCCCTCCGGGCGCCACCTGCGGTGCCAGGCCATAAGCCTCGACACTCAGAGAAGCGAAGACGATGGCCAATGTCGCGGATCGCCAACCGGCAGATCTACTGGCGCGCCTACGAGATGGCGAGAGTCCATGGTCCGGTGATCGAAACAATTGTCACTCCTTGTCGACTGGTCGTGGCGATGCTAACAGGAGAGAATCGCTTCAGATCGGGACCTGAGGGGTCCAAGGAGGTCAAGGATGTGGCGAACCCGGGCAGTGATTTCGATGCTTGTGGAGGACGTGGGAGGCCTGCAGGCTCCGGACGTCGAAGCAGGCGAGACGGAGGACCCGGCCGCGGACGAGATTGTGGAGAGAGGAGTCCGCCGGGCCATCCTGGTCATCGTCGTCGACTGTCTCGCCATTCTGATCCTGTTTCTCTTGCGGGATCGATCGACCCCCTTTCTGCCGCTCGACCAGACCGTGGAGACCGTCTTCACATTCGGTGTTCTGGCCGTCGCCTTCCACGCCGGGTTCCGCTGGGCGCAGTTGGAGAAGCTGCGGACCATTCGTCGGCTCTGCGACGAGCTCCAGCAGCGTCGGGAGGCCTAGTATTCCGCGCTGGCTGAAGGCCACCTATCTCCTCTGGATGGTCGTCTGGGTGCCGATCTACTGGAGTTTTCATGGCCCTGCCAACCTGCTCTGGCTGTGCGACGTCGCCAACTTCTTCATCGCTCTGGCTCTGCTGGTCGATAGTCCGCTGCTCTTCTCCTCCCAGGCGGTGGGGGTGCTGCTGATCCAGCTCGCCTGGATGGTTGATTTCTTTGGACGACTGATCCTCGGCCACCATCTCATCGGCGGTACCGAGTACATGTTCGAAGCCGCCCAGCCCCTCTGGCTGCGCGGACTCTCCCTCTTTCATGTCTTCGTGCCAGTCCTGTTGGTATGGGCGATCTGGAGGCTGGGCTACGACCGCCGGGGCTGGTGGCTGGAGACTGTCCTGCTCTGGCTGATCCTGCCGCTGAGCTTCGTCGCAGCGCCACCGCCAGACAACCTGAATTGGCTCTGGTCGCCGTTCGGTATCGAGCAGACCTGGATCGAACCCGGCTACTATCTCTTGTTCTCGATGATCGCCTACCCTGCGGTACTCTTCTGGCCCACGCATCGGCTCCTGATGGGCTGGGCACGGCGGCGGCGGATACCGGTTCTACCCAACGACCACCGAGCCACGAACTAAGGCGTCAGCCCCGCAGCTCTGGCGAGCTCTGCCAGCTTGCTCTGCAGCCGCTGCAGATTCTCTGGCCCGAGTCGTAGGAACTGCTTGGCTGCAGGGGTGAGGTCCTCGAGGGTCGGATCGGCGAATTCATAGGCCGTCACCTTGCGCTGCAGCTCGATGGGACCCTCCACGACCGGTACGGCCTGAACCCGACGGATGGCTTTCTCGAGTGCCCCGTCGAAGTCCTCGCCCGGGTAGCCCAGGTCCTGATAGGCCTGTTGACAGAGGGGTCGGATGGCGGCGTACAGCTCCGCCGTCCCTGCCGTGTCCAGCGATTCAATGACATCGACGAGCAGATCGAATCGCTGGAAGCTCGTCGGGGCTAGGTAGATCCGATCTGCCGATTCCCGCACCCCGAAGTCGCCCTCCGGTGCCGCGACCTCCAGGTGCTTGGCCGGGCTGGCTCCTTCGGCGATGTTGTCGACCACGACCACGAAGCCGCGGATCAGTTCCGGTGTCAGCAACCATTCGGCCAGCTGAGGATGACTCGAGATCTGTTCCACCACCTGTCGGAGCCAACCGTCACTATCCACCAGCGCCGGCACCTCGCCGATGACCAGGGTTGCCGGGCCGGGCTCGGCAGGCGCCGGCTCGGCGGCCACCGGTGCCGAGGGGGCAGCCGCCTCGGTCGGCTCCTCCGCTGCATCGCGCCGGAACCAGAGGAAGGCCACCAGAGCGAGGATCAGCACCAGGGCACCGACGATCCAGGGCCACTTGGCTGCCGCGGATCCGCCCCCACCCAGGGGAGCCTCGGACTCGTCCCCCTGCAAATCGAAGTCCTGGAGATCGTCATTCATTTCGTCACCTCGATGATTCGTCCGTTCGCCAGTAGGTCATTCTATCGTCGTGGGGACTGCGAGATCCGGCGCCTCGGTCCACCCGGGCACCTCCACCGTCGCAGACAGCTGCCAGGCGGTGAAGATCAGGTCGGCGGTCAGGGCCACGGCCTGGCGGTAGCGTTCGCCGAGGAACTGCACCAGAGCGGGATCTGCGCTGCCGTCTTCATAGAGCGCCTGCAGCGCGGGAGCGAGCTCGTAGACCCGATCGACCTGGGAGTGACTCTCCTCCAGTGCTGAGACGATTCCGGACAACAGCGGTTTCAACTCCCTCGGTTGACGCCGCGAAAGTGGGACTGACTCCAGAGGGATCTCGAGCAGCACATCGTCGATCTGCCTGTGAATCCCCGTGTAGGGAGACGTGCCATCAGCTCGAGCGCGGCCATCGTGATGGATGCTGGTGTGCAGGGGTTGGCAAAGATCCTGGGCGTAGTGGGCCACTCGACCCGCCTGATAGGCCGCCAGATCTCGAATGCTCGATTCTTCGGGATCGAGCCGCCAGAGAGCGAACACCGCCGCCAGGCGCTGCGTGCTCTCCACCAGGGCATACGGCAGGGTACCGATCTGGGTGACATCGCCCCCGGGGCGTAACAGACCGGCCCCGCCGCCTGCATTGGCGATCTCGACCAGTATCTGGACGAAGCCCCAGTAGTCGCCGGGCAAGGAGCGGCCCTCCAATACCTCCAGGTCAAGGTAGTGTCGAGGGCCTTCCAGGCTGCGCAGCTGTGGGAGCGCAGCGGGCCGCATCAGATCGGGCAACACCGAGGCGCTGACGATGGCCCTCTTTTCGTCGGCCGTCCAGGCAGGCGCCACCCCGGCCGGATACTCGACGGCCTGCGAGGAGATCACTCGATGCACCCTGGAGGTCCAAGCAACGACGACGGACGTGCTCCACAGCGCTCCGACGAGCGCCACGAGAACCAACCTGGAAGATCTTCGGCGAAAGCTCATCGGCGGGGAGCGTTGCAGGAGTCAGGACTGACCGGAATCACCTGGCGGCGGTCCGGGTGTGTAGATGGGGCCAGGGAAGGTCTTCAAGTTGTCTTCCGACTCCTTCTCCTGCTGCGTGATCCTGGAGACGCCCTCCTTCTCCACCTCGTCGATCCTGACCACCGAGTGCATCGGCACAAAGACCCGCTGGACCCCTTTGAACTCCGTCTTCAGCCGCTCCTCCGATGGATCCACGACGACCTGCGATCGCTCACCGAACAGCAGTCCTTCCACCTCGACGAAGCCGAACAAGCTACCGTGGGAGACCCCTTCGGCATACACCTCGAACACCTCCCCCTGATTGTGGAAGATGACTTTGTAGATCCTTCTCGTGTCCAAGGTCGACCTCCGGGATGAGCCACCATAGCACAGGGATCCGGCCGAAACCCGCTGCCACTCATCGACGTAGTGAAGGGGCATGGAGAAGGCCGAGTAGCGTCTCGAGTAAACCCTCGCGGCGGTTCAGGCGTCCAAGTGAGCAGAGATCGACCCGGCCATCAGCCGTGTCTACCCCGGGTCCGAACAGGAGGAGACTCATCATTATGAACACGACCTTCCATCGAACGCTGGCGTCGCTGATGTTGTTCACCTTGACGGCCACTCTGGCCACCGCCGAGACCATCGAGGACACCCTCGAGCAGACACTGGCTTTCACTCCCGGCAGCCTGTTGGAGCTCTCCAATACCAATGGCGACGTTGAGATCGGAACCTGGGACCGCAACGAGATCCAGATCGAAGCGCGCAAGAGGGTCAAAGCCAGCGGTGACGATCGAGCTCGGCAGGCCTTCGAAGATCTGCGGGTGGTCATCGACGAATCGGCCAACGGTGTGAGTGTGGAGACCGAGTACCCGAAGGGTCGCGGCAGTTGGTGGGGCGGCGTCTCCGCCAGCGTCCACTACTCGATTCGAGTTCCCCGGGAAGCTGATCTCCGGATCGATACCGTCAACGGCAAGGTCTTCGTCGAAGGAGCTCACGGTCGCATCGATCTCGAGACCACCAACGGTGGAGTCAAGGCCGAGGATGCCGGTGGCAGCGTCACCGCCCGGACCACCAATGGCTCTATCGACGTGGAGCTCAGGGAGATCTCCGCCGACGAGGCTATGGATTTTCGTACCACCAACGGCAGCATCACCCTGACCCTGCCCTCCGACGTTCGGGCGGATCTGTCGGCCAGAACCACCAACGGCAGTGTCCACACGGATTTCCCCGTTACGGTCCAGGGCACCTTCCGCAAGAATCGCCTGGAGGGCGAGCTCAACGGCGGCGGAGCGACGATCGAGCTTCGCACCACCAACGGCAGCATCCGGATCCGGGAATTCTAGGAGCCAGGACCTGAGCTGGCTCTCGACTCCCCTCGCTCCAGGATCAGGAAGGGATAGGGAGCCTGCTCGCGGTCGAGGAAGTCTGCGACCGCTCGACGCCACGACCCGACCGACACTCCGCAATAGCACTCCTCACCCTCCTGTAGCAGCCGCCGATGCAGATCGTCGAGTCGCCGGTCAGCTCTGGCCAGCAGGTTACGGGCTCCCCGGGGAGTCTCCAGGTGCTGCCGCAACAGCGCCGCCGCGATCTGGATCAGGCTCTGGACAAAGCCGGCCGGCTCACCGATCTTGCCGGCTGCGATCCAGACCAGCTCCCAGGCTTCATGGGCCTCCCAGAGATAGGCACGGTTGAAGAGGTCGACACCATACAGGTATTCGGTGCACTCCGGCCAGGCCACAGGGAGTCGACTGCAGGACTCGGCAGGCTGCGGCTCCTCCACTCCGTGGAGATGTCCTTCCGGATGCTTGACTGGATGCGGCGTCAGACCCGGAACGTGCCGGTAGCGTGGCAGCGCTCGCGTTGAGTAGCGTGCTGGAGGGCGGCGCGGTGACCGCAGCGGAGATGGCTTCGCGGATCCCATTGTCGTTCTGCCGATCTTGTCCGGCTTCCTGCTAGAATCTGGCGTCGCGGCTGACTGTACTACGAGCCGATTTAGACCTCTATCCTGGCCAACCATCCGATCTACTCAAGGAGCCTCCCATGAAGGGTTCAGATCTGTTCGCTCCCCTCGATGACTTCGTCAACCGACACCTGGGACCCACCGAGGAGCAGGCCTACGAGATGCTGGGCACTCTCGGCTTTGAGACTCTCGACGAGCTCGTCCAAGCCGTCATACCGGCATCGATCCTCAGCGCTCAGCCTCTCGCACTGGATGGCATCAAGGGCGAGCACGAGACGCTGCAAGAGCTGCGGGCCCTCTCCAAGCGCAACCAGGTGTGCCGCTCCTTCATCGGCATGGGTTACTACAACACCCTGATTCCGGCGGTCGTTCGCCGCAATGTACTGGAGAACCCGGGCTGGTACACACAGTACACGCCCTACCAGGCCGAGATCGCCCAGGGACGGCTCGAGGCGCTGATGAACTTTCAGACCATGGTGGCGGATCTGACCGCCCTGCCCCTGGCCAACGCCTCGCTGCTGGACGAAGGCACCGCAGCCGCCGAGGCCATGAGCATGTGCCTGGCCATTACCCGGCAGAAGCGCAACACCTTCTTTGTCGCCTCCGATTGCCACCCCCAGACCATCGCCGTGGTGGAGGGACGCTGCCAGCCCCTCGGCATCCGGGTGCTGGTGGGGGACCCCACCGAGATTCCGCTGGCCGATGGCGACATCTTCGGAGTGCTCATCCAGTACCCGACCACCGATGGGCGGATCGAGGACTACTCCTCATTGGCGGATCAGGTCCACGAGGCGAGCGCCGTACTGGTCGTGGCCACCGATCTTCTGGCCCTGACCCAGCTGCGACCGCCGGGTGAGTTCGGTGCCGATATCGCGGTGGGATCGAGCCAGAGATTCGGTGTACCGCTGGGCTTCGGCGGACCGCACGCCGCCTTTGTCGCCGCCCATCAGCAGTATGAGCGTCACATTCCCGGACGCATCGTCGGACTCTCCAAGGACGCCGAAGGAGAGCCGGCATTTCGACTCTCCCGTCAGACCCGCGAGCAGCACATTCGCCGCGAGAAGGCGACCAGCAACATCTGCACCGCCCAGGTGCTGCTGGCCGTGATGGCCTCCATGTACGCCGTCTACCACGGGCCCGAGAAGCTCAAGAGGATCGGTCAGCAGGTGCTGGCCAGGACCCGGCTGCTGGCGGCCGGTCTCCGGCGTCTCGGGTACGACATCGGCGACGGGCTCTTCTTCGATACGCTGAAGATCCGGCTACAGCCAGGCGAGGACGTGAATCTGCTGACGGCTGCCCGCAGCCGCTGTCTGAACCTACGCCACTACGAGGACGGTTGCGTCGGCTTGTCCTTGGATGAGACCGTGACCCGACAGGATCTCGAGGCCCTGCTGGAGGTCTTCTCGGGCGGCACCGAGCTGCCCTTCACCTTCGACGACCTCCTCGAGGAAGCCACCTTCGATCTACCCGCTCCCCATGCGCGGACCAGCGAATTCCTCACCCAGGAGGTCTTCCAACGATTCCACGTGGAGCACGAGATGCTGCGCTATATCCACAAGTTGCAGGAGCGGGATCTGTCGCTGGCCTTCTCCATGATCCCTCTGGGCTCGTGCACCATGAAGCTCAACGCCACCTCCGAGATGCTCCCCATTACCTGGCCGGAGTTCGCCGGGCTGCATCCCTTCGCTCCACCAGAGCAGTCGGAGGGCTACGCGGAGCTGTTCCGGCAGCTGGAGACCTGGCTGGCGGAGATCACCGGCTTTCACGCCACTTCCCTACAGCCCAACGCCGGCTCCCAAGGCGAGCTCACCGGTCTGCTGGTGATTCGCGCCTACCACCTGGATCGGGGAGACGACCAGCGGAACATCTGTCTGGTTCCCACCTCGGCCCACGGTACCAATCCCGCCAGCTCGGTCATGGCCGGTATGAAGGTGGTACCGGTGAAGTCTGATGAGCGGGGCGACTTCGACCTCGCAGATCTGCGCGCCAAGGCGGAGAAACACCAGGACGAGCTGGCCGCCATCATGATCACCTACCCCTCGACCCATGGTGTTTTCGAGGAGCACGTCAAAGAGGTTTGCGAGATCGTCCACGACAAGGGCGGGCTGGTCTATCTGGACGGGGCCAATATGAACGCACAGGTAGGACTCTGCCGGCTGTCGGATATCGGCGCCGACGTCTGTCACCTCAATCTCCACAAGACCTTCGCCATCCCACACGGCGGTGGCGGGCCGGGGGTAGGTCCCATCTGCACCGCCGAGCACCTGTCGCCGTTTCTTCCCGGTCACCCGCTGGTACCGACCGGTGGAGACAAAGCCATCGGCGCAGTGGCAGCGGCACCATATGGTAGCGCGGGGGTTCTGCCCATCTCGTGGATGTACATCCGCATGATGGGCGCCCAGGGACTGACCTGGGCCAGTCAGGTGGCCATCCTCAGCGCCAACTACATGGCCAAACGACTCCACGAGCACTATCCGATCGTCTACACCGGTGCGCGGGGCTATGTCGCCCATGAGTTCATTCTCGATTTCCGGGATTTCAAGGAGACGGCCGGCATCACGGTCGACGACATTGCCAAACGCTTGATGGACTACGGTTTCCACGCTCCTACCATGTCCTGGCCGGTGATCGGCACCCTCATGGTGGAGCCCACCGAGAGCGAGTCGCGATTCGAGCTCGACCGTCTCTGCGATGCGCTGATTGCCATCCGCGAAGAGATCCGGGAGATTGAAGAGGGCGGCGCCGACCGCGAGGACAACGTGCTGCGCAATGCGCCCCACACGGCCCGCGCGGTCAGTGGCGACGAATGGGATCGACCCTACACCCGCGAGAAGGCCGCTTACCCGGCGCCCTGGGTGAGAGAACGCAAGTTCTGGCCACCGGTCGCCCGAATCGACAACGCCTGGGGCGATCGAAATCTGATCTGCACCTGTGATCCGGTAGAGGCCTACGCCTTCGAACCAGCGGTTGTCGAGTCCGAATAGCGGCCGGCGGATCGCTCAGAGCGATGCGTCGAGCCCCCGCAGGCGGGGCAATTGGCGTCGCATCTCCGCCGGTGTCAGACCGACCCGATCGGCCCGCTCCACCAGCAGCTCCAGATCCAACGGATAGAGGTTGTGCCTTTCGGGATCACCGAAACCGCAGAGGTTTCGCTCTTCGAGTCGGTCTTCGACCCAGCTGGCGAAGTCCTGGCGCTCCTGCAAGCGGGGATCGCCATTCCTGTCGCCGAGGATGCCGGAGAGTCGCCGCTTCGATTCGGCAAAGAGCGACTCCAGGTGGGGATCACCCGCACCCAGAAAGCCTCTCCACGCGGGAGGTACCCCACCATGGCCGGCGGGATGGAGCCGCTGATCCACCTCTTCATAGCTGACCGTGGCGAAGTATAGGAAGCTCTGCGCCACGAAGAGCGGGAAGTCCCTGGCTGCCAGATAGGCACCATCCAGCAGCGTCGCCATCTGCTGCGCTTCCATGGCCAATTGCCGCCCGTAGCGATCGAAACCGCCGTCCATGGTCTCGCGATCGGCAAGACCCGCCCGGGCTCCTGACAAGAAGATCGTGGCCAGGCGCTCCACTGCCAGCAGGCTCCAGGCGATGCCGGTCGAGAACATGGGATCGAGAAAGGTGTAGGCGTGCGGCAGTAGCGCCCAGCCTTCACCCGAAGCGGTGGACAGACGGTGCTGCACCCTGGGCATAACCTCCAGCGGTAGATCGAGCTCGGCCCGACCGAATTGATCGTCCAGGGTTGGATAGCGACCGATCACCTGACGCCAGAGCGCCTCGGGGGTCGTATGGCCCGCCGCCTGGATCTCGTTCAACGCTTCCCGCCGCAAGAGGATTCCGGCGCTGACGACTCCATGATCGAACGGCAGGACATACATCCAGCCCTCGTCCAGCAAGTGGTGTATCGCCGCCCATTGGTCGGGATAGGGACCGGGTCCCAGGTCCGGAAAGGGCCCCAGGGACTTCAGATGCCCGTAGACCAGGGCTGTGTCGAGCTCCACGTCCTGCAAGGCCGAGTCGATGGGCAGTGACCGGGAGAGGAAGCCGCCGGCTCCCGATCCGTCGACGATGTAGTCCACCTCCATGTCGAAGGTTGTGCCAGCGGACTCTCCAGACAGGAGCCAACCACCATCGCTCGACCTGTCGAGGCGCTGGACCTCCGTTCGGTCTCGATACTCGACCCCTTCCGTCAGCGCCATTCCCACCAGATGGTGGTCCACGTCCGATCGAAGCCAGTGGGTGTCGGCCACCGCATCCTCCGGGCTGGCGGCCACCAACAACCGCTCCTGGTTCTCCGGCGAGTCGACCAGCCGGCTTCCGGGATGATGACGATAAAAGGTGAATCCCCGTTTCAGACCCCGACGGACCTCGGGCATTCCCTCCATCCACCTGCCATAGGCAGCCAGCTGGCGGAGATCCGGCAGCTCGTAGGTCCGCGCCAGGCGCTCCAGGCAGAGGGCTCCCAGCGGTGTGGACGATTCCCCGATGGCAAATCGAGGGTGCTGCCCCCGCTCGAGCAGTACCACCTCGAGGCCCCTGCGGTGCAGAATCCTGGCCAGAATCGTACCGGCGAAGCCCGAACCGACCATCGCTACCTGGAATCGCTCCATCAGATCCTTCCTCTCTCTTGCTGGCCACAGGTAGGGCAGTCGACCACCACACCGATCCTGCCGGTGCGATTCATGGCTCGCAGGTGTGCCAGCCGATCGTCGCGGCAATCTGGGCAGGCAGCCAGCGAGTCGGCGTCCCACAGATCCGCCAGGATCGCCCGGTCCTGAGTCTCGACCGTCCGCACCAGGACCTCCTCCAGCATCTCCAGCGACGGGGGATGGAACCAACCCTCTGCCTCGAGCCTCTCCATCTCTCCATGGCCTATCCGCAGGGGAATGATGGAGACCACGTCGGCTCCGTGTTCGAGAGCGAAGCTCACCGTCCGGATGGTCCACTTCACCGATTCTGAGTGTGGCACGAACGGTGGCGACAACAGGACGAAGGCACGAACCCCGATGCCGGCTCCTCGCAGCCGGGAGGCAGCGTCGGCGAAGTCCTCGAGATCCATCTGCTTGTTGAGGCGCGGCAGGGCCTCAGGATGAACCGTCTCCAGCCCCATGGCAACTTCGAGTCGGCCGTCGAGAAGCGCGGCGAACTCCTGGCAGGCCGCTCCCACCAACCGCGGATGACACTCCACGACAACCTGCTGGAATCCCCGGAGCCGTCGAGCCACCGCCGGTAGATCCCCGGGTGGCACCGCCCGCCGATCGAAGAAGTTGCTGGCGTTGTAGAGCTTGATCGCTCCGACCGAGGCCGCCTCATCGAGCGAATCGAGGGCCAGTTCCACCTGCCGGGGGATGGCACCTGCAGGCGTCGGCCCCTCCAGGGTGTATCGCCAGAGGTCGCAGAAGACACAGGTGAACGGACACTCGCTACCGGCCAGGAAGACCGTCACCGACGATCCCACCCGGCCGTCGGCGAAACGCTCCTCCTCCACCAGCACATCCAACGGGCGCCAGGGATCGACCGCCGGCTTGTCGGGCCGGAGCGCTCGAATCCGCGCACTCTCCGCGGCGTCGTTCACCTCGTAGACCGCTACTGTTCGTAGAGCTCGAGAAAGTGCTGTCGATAGGCGTCGTCGCCCGGCAAGAAGCGCTGGGCGAAGACCTCTTCGGGGGTCGCCCCCTCCTGAAACCGACGCTTCGGAAACCTCGGCAGCTCCATTCCCAGACAGGCCCTGACTCCACGCCCGATGATCTCTCCCTTGAGGGAATAGAGTGCCTGATGAGAGCCCCGACTCAACTCGTCGAAGGGGATCGCGGTCGCCAGCCTGACCACCGCCGGCCTGGTGTAGGGGCTGTAGCCGACGAATCCGAACCGGCGCAGCGGGGCGAACGTCCGCACACAGCCTCTGCTCTGGCCACCGCTGTAGGTCAACGAATGTTTGATCCGATCGACACCCCAGCCCTCCTGGTAGAGCAGCGGATTGTTGACCACGCTGACAATGGTGAGCTCGGGGTTCTCCTCGATCGGATAGTCCTTCAGATTCTCGTCCCCACCATCGCCGTCCACCAGATAGCGCCAATCCGGATAGCGTCGCCGGATCTCTTCCAACAGGGCCAGATTGACGGTGGCGCACTCCACGTCCCGGGGTTTGTAGTCCTCGATCACATCCACCGCAGCCCGGGGGTCCAATCGATCGGCATCGATCTCGATGGTCTCGCCCAGCATCTCCAGATCCAGCCGGCGGAGGAACTCCCGCGCCTGCCGTACATCGTCGCCACCGCCGTCCACGGAGAGCGTGAAGGCTTTGAGCCGCGACGGGCTCTGCCCGGTCTCCAGGAGCAGTCGGTAGACGCAGAGGAGCACCGCGCCGCTGTCGACACCGCCGGAAAACAACACCCCGAGGGGCTCGCTGGCCGGAACGGCCTGCAGCCACAGACCGATCTCGTGCCGCAGGGCCCCTACATAGCGTTCACCGATGATGTCCAGATCCGCCGGCATCGGCGTCGCGGCAGGCTCGACGAAGCGCTCATAGGTCGGGTTGGGATCCGGACACCCCACCAGCTTGATATAGGTGACGTGGTGCGCCGGCACCATGCGGGTATAGGCCGGGCGAAACTGGTCACCGTACCCTTCCGCCTCGAGAAAATCGCGAATGGCATCGATCCTCTCGGCTACCACCAGCAGCGGTCCGCTGACCTCCTTGGCCAGGAAGTAGCGTAACGGCCGGTCCAGGCTCCGGGCCATGTACACCTGATCGCCATCGCGGGCCACCAGGGCGAAGGACCCTTCGATCGAGGCCACCCTGTCGGGGTGGGACCGGGGTAGAAGATCTCTGGCCTCTTCGACCTCCATGTTGAAGATCTGCTGGCTGTCGCTGTCGACCAGATCGACGACTCGATGGATTGGACGTTTCATCCTGTTCCTCCAGAGGCGGAAATTATCACGAACCTCCCTACCTTGACTTACGCTTTATTTACGCCTACGATGAATTCATGCTCGGGAACCTTCGCTCAGCACTGCCGGAACCTCTCCAGGACTATCTGGCCAGCGCTCGGGAGTTGGCCCATCGACAGACCGAAACACCGGTCTCCGCCTTCTCCACCACTCTCCACGCGTTCGACAATCTGCTGACCGGCGGTCTCCAGCGTGGGCAGATGACGGAGCTTATCGGTGAGCGATCCAGCGGCCGCTTCTCCACCGTCCTCGCCACCCTCGCTGCCGCCACCGCCGCCGGAGAAGCGGCGGCCCTGGTGGATCTGGGAGATAGTCTCGATCCCCGTCTCGCCGCCGCTGCCGGGATCGATCTCGAACGTCTGCTGTGGGCCCGACCATGCCATCTCAAGCAGGCCCTGGTCAGCGCCGAGATGCTGCTGACCGGGGGATTTCCCATGGTGATCCTCGATCTGGGCACCCCACCCATACCCGGTGGCCGAGGTGTGGAGGCGGCCTGGCTGCGGCTGGCGCGCGCCACCCAGAGCCACGACGCGGTGCTCCTCGTCTCGAGCCCCTACCGGGTCAGCGGCACCGCCGCCACCGGTGTCGTCAAGGCCACCCGGGGCAGACCCCGTTGGTATGGTCACGGATCGGCTCCCCGTCTCCTCCTCGGCCTCTCCTCACGGCTCACCCTGGAGAAGCTGCGCCACTACCAGGGTGAGCGGAGTGAGACCCTCCGCCTGATCAGTCTCGAGGCTGCCGTTTTCAGAAGCAGTGCAGCAGTGGAGCCCTGCAGCAATGAAAGCCACATCGCCCCACACCTCCAAGCCTCCAAGCCTCCACGCCTCCAAACCTCCACTGCTCCACTGCTCCATTGCTCCACTGCCCCATCTCCCCCATGCCCCGCCTAGCCTGCTCCCGTGTACCGCTCTTCCCCCTGGCCGCCCGCTTGCGCAGCGAGCCCGATCTACAGGGTGAGGCCATGGCCGTCTTCCAGGGCAACGGTCATGCCGCCCGTACCGTCGCCGCCACGCGCCGCGCCCGTCAGGCCGGCGTCCGCCCCGGGATGACCCTCTCCCAGGCACGGGCCCTGGTCCCCAAGATCACCGTTCGAGCTCGGGACGAAGACTGCGAGCGGGCGGCCCGGGAGACCCTTCTGGAGATCGCCGAGAGCTTCTCCCCACGCATCGAGGACGCCGGGGAGGGTGTGATCTATCTGGAGTTGGATGGCCTCGAACGGCACTTTCCGGGGGACTCTCCCGAACACGAGCTGGCTCACGCCCTGAGTGTGACCACTCACCAGGCCACATTGCCCACCTGGATCGGTATCGCCTCCAGCAAGCTGGCCGCCCGGGTCGCCGCCGATCTGCCCTCTTCGCCCAACATCGTGCCCGCCGGTCAGGAGGCCGAATTTCTCGCCCCGCTGCCCTTGAGCCGTCTCTCTGACGAGGCGGAGGTTCTGGAGACCTTGCGCCGTTGGGGGATCCGGTCCATCGGCGAGCTCGCCCAGCTACCCAGGAACGAGATCGCCAGCCGACTGGGTACCGCCGGACAGACTCTCCACGAGAGGGCCCGTGGCCTGGACCCCCACCCACTCGTCCCCTATCAGCCTCCGCCCACCTTTGCCGAGGGGATGGAGCTGGAATGGCCACTGGTGGCCCTGGAGCCCTTCCTCTTCGTCGCCCGGGCGGCCCTCGATCGCCTCGCGCAGCGCCTGGCTCACCGCGGTCTGGCCTGTAGCTGTCTGGAGATCGAGCTGCGCCTCGAGCCGGAAGGGCACCACCAGCGCTCGGTCCAGCTACCCGCACCGACCCGGGAGACCAAGACCCTGTTGACCTTGATCCGCCTCGACCTCGAGAGCCATCCCCCCGGCGCACCGATCATGGGATTCACCATCATCGCCCATCCGGATCGTCCTCGCGAGGCCCAGCTCTCCCTCTTCGGCCCCCCGGCCCTCTCCCCGGATCGTCTCGCCACCACCCTGGCGCGGCTCTTTGCCCTGTTGGGTCCCGACCGTGTCGGTTCCCCCCGACCGGCCGACGATCACCGGCCCGAGGGGTCGGCCCTGGTGGAGTACACCCCACCTCCCCCACCGGAGGTCCGTCCCGAACCGCGCCAGGGACGCGGTCTGTTGACCGTCCGGGTATTGCGTCCGCCGATTCCGCTGGAGGTCTTGACCGATGCCAAGAGTCCCAACGGAGACGATGTAACCATCGCTCCGCGCGAGATCGCCTCGACCCTGCAGGAGGGCACCGCCAAGCGACCTCGTATCGAGGGACGGATCAAGGTGGCTTCGGGGCCCTGGGGACTGGAAGACGAGTGGTGGTCGGCCAACGCCACCGAGAGGGACTACTGGGATATCGAGCTGGCCCGCGGCGGTCTCTACCGCATCTATCGACAGCGTACCTCCGGCGAATGGTTCGCCGACGGCGTCTACGACTGAGCCGGTCCGGAATCCCCGACCGCCCTGCCGGCGCTATCGGCCCGATAGATCAACCACAGATTCCGCAGATAGATGGTCCAACCCGTCAGCTGGCCCACCACCCCGACGATATCCCGCCGCCAGAGGAAATAGACCATCAGCATGGAGGCACCCCCCAGACTCATCCACCAGAAGACTGGCGGCACCACCGATCGACGATGCTTCTCGCTCACCAACCACTGCACCAGCATCCGGCCAGTGAACAGAAGCTGTCCGAGAAACCCAAGCGCCACCCAGGCGATGCCGACGGGAGAGGTGATATTGAGCAGTCGATTCCACCAGCTCTGCCGGCTCTGCTCCGAGTAGACCCGATCGGCGAACTCCACCGGTGTGAGCTCACGGATCTCGCCGCTGTCGGTTCGCAGAAGAAACCTGTGTGAGCCGTCCGCCCGCTCGACGATGACCACCCGATCCCGCACGCCCTGGAGCTGCACCTTGACGTGCGCCTCGCCCGCCTCCGCCTCCGCTTCCCCGGTCGCCGCTCCGGCACCCAGCGGCAGCAGCAGCCCCAGCATGACCAGCCAGAGCCCCACCCTAGGCACCATCTCTCCGAACCAGGTAGAAGCCGGGCGACCCGGCGGCCGAATAGGGACAGGTCACCACGCTGAGACGATGATTTCCCGGCTCCAGCTCGAGTGGCAGCTGGGTCCCCCGCCCCAGGACCGCTCGCGACCCGCCCCGGACCTCCAGGGCCTGGCGGCCGTCCACCCAGAGCGTCGTCGGTCCAAGGGCCGCCAGCTCCAGCAGTCGGGTCTGCGACTCCTCGAGGTCGAACGAGTGCACCAGACCCAGACACTGCCCGGGAGCGACGACCCGTCGGCCATCAACGAACCCTTCGAGCGCCCGCAACGGTGACGCTTCAGCCAGCGGGTAGCTGGGCCAACCGGACAGATCGTCCGCCTCCGCTACCGGCAGGGACGCATCGCCCGGAGCCAACTGCCAGTCGAGAACGAAGGGTTCTCCTGCGGGGCCCTGGAGTCGGAACAGCAGGTTGATCCCCCGGTGCAGGCTCTCGACCCGCGGATCGCCGATCAACCTGCGGGTCAGCGTGCGGTCGCCAGTGGCCGCCGAATAGGCCAGGAACTCGCTGTCCAGCACCGCCGCCGCCCGCAGGGGGACGTCGGGCTCTTCGCCCCGGAAGATCTCGTCCTGGGCGGCGAAGACCGGTGGATCGAAGGCAGCCAGAAAGACCGGGTCGAGGACGTTCAGATAGCGACCCTGCGGGGCCCAGTACATGAAGATCGGTGTCGAGCGCCAGGGGTTGGCGACCTTCGCCCCGACCGGCAGGCTCGCCGACAGATCTTGCCGATCGCGGACTCGCACGTTGTCCGGACCGGGGCTGTTGCGGAAGCGGTAGCGTCCGAGCTCATAGCTCGCCACCGGCAGGCTCACCAGCAGGCAGAGTCCCCAGGCCACCGCCACGGGGAGACGTCCACGCCACGGCAGATCGACGTACCCGGTCAGCCGCCGTCCCTGCCGGCGCAACTCGAACAACAGCCAGAGGCTGGTCAGGGCCATGCAGTAGAGGGAGAACCTGGACATCATCAGATACAGGCCGCCGAAGGCCGCGGCGGCGATACCGAAGGTCAGGGAAGCCTCGGCCCGGCCGCTGGCCGTCGTCTTCTCGGTGGATCGCCAGAGCAGTGCGAGACCCAGAAGCCAGCCGAGGTTGAGCAGCAGGACCAGGTCGGTACGCATGGGCTCGATCTCGGTACCCAGATCGAGGGTCCCCTTGAAGCGGAAGTACTCGACACTCTGATACCACCAGACCACCAGGTTGTTCGGGAAGTTGGGATGGACCAACAGACCTAGACCGGCACCGAGCAGGGGATAGAGCATGAGCTTCAGGTCCCAGCGACGCAGAGCCCAGGCGTGGCCCAGGAAGATCAGCAGGAAGATCCCCAGGTAGGCGTGGATCGCGGTGTAGGTCAGGGCGTAGATCAGCGACAGCGCTCCGAGCCACAGGTAGCGCCGGCGTACTGCCGCCCAGAGCGCCAGTAGAAGGATGATGAGTGAGGCCAGTTCCGGGCGTAATCGGACCAGCCTCCAGGTGAACTCCATCGACCCTAGAAGCAACCAGAAAGGAGCGATGAGGCCCCAGGAGCCCAGGGCCCGCAGGCTCAGGTACCCGATGGCCGCCAGTACCCCCGCGCCCAGGAGCGCCAGCGCCAGTCGACCGCCGAAGCTGGGTTCCATCCAGCTGGTGAAAGGCACCAGGGCGACGTGGAAAAGAACCTCCTTGTCGCCGAACTGGTCCGCCATCAGGCCGAATCGAACCCAGGGAAGCCGGTCGAAGAAACCGTCCTCGCCGTAGGCCCGAGCGATAGCCAGGTGGTAGTAGGAATCCGCGTCGTAGATCAGTGGCGAGGGCGCGTAGAGAAAGGCGAAGAGAACCAGGGCGAGAAGGAAGATCAGACCGGTGCGGACCCATAGGGCGCGTCCCGACAGGGCCCACGATTCCTCGAGCCCGCTCTCCTCAGGTCTTCCCATACCGTCTTCTCTCTCCGATCCTGGCTAGCGTAGACAGAACACCCGTCCGACGCAAGACAGACTTGTTTTACGCCTTATTTACGCCTATACTCCTCGAGGAGAATCTCTTGGCATCGAACAAAGACCCCGCGAACAGCGACCCACCCGACGATTCGCACAAGAGCCAGCCGACCGCCGCCCGGGAGAGCTCACCGGAGATCGTCGTGCCGGCGGTGGACTATGCACGTCTCGCGGGTCAGTCACGCTCCGGCTATACCTCGCCCGGCGCCTTCAAAGAGAAGCTACGACAGAGAGACTACTCCAAACGCCCGGGGCACAGCGGGAGTCACCGAGAGTCGAGATCCCTCATCCCCTATGCCGAGCTCCGCGCCGCCTCGGCCTTCTCGTTCCTCGACGGCGCCTCGCTGCCCGAGGACCTGGTGGAGCGGGCGGTGGAGCTGGAGCTGCCGGCGGTCGCCCTGCTCGACCGCAACGGAGTCTACGGCGCCCCGCGTTTCTATCAGGCCGCCAGAAAGGCCGGCATCCGAGCCATTGTCGGCGCCGAGTTGGTGCTCGGCGATGCGTCGCTGTCTGGAGCCTCGGGATATCCGCCTCGCTCCGCCGGAGCGAGGGTAAGGCTGCGCTCACCGGACATCCCAGAGGCTGCGGGCAGCGGTGGATCGGCCTCGCGTGGATCTGGGGAGGAGGTCCGTCTATCGCTGCTGGTGCGCAATCGCCAGGGGTATCGCAATCTCTGCCGGCTGTTGACGGCGGCGGCGCGGGACCGTCCCAAGGGCGAGGCGAGGCTCGACTGGCAGATGCTGGAGAGCCACACCAAGGGACTCCACTGTCTGACCGGCGGTGATGAGGGTCCGCTGGCGCAGACCCTGGAAGAGGCCGGCGCCGACGGAGCTCGGCAGCTGCTGGTCCGTCTGCGAGCCCTCTTCGAGGGGCACCTCCACGTCGAGCTGCAGCGACATCACCACCGCTACGAGGAGCACCGCAACCGTGCCCTGATAGCCCTGGCCAGGAGTCTGCGCCTGCCGCTGGCGGCCACCAATGGCGTGCGCTATGCCCGCCCCGAGGACAAGGGACTGCACGATGTCCTCACCTGTGTCCGACAGCATACCCACCTCGAGGTGGCCGGTCGGCTCCTGACCGCTCATCGCGAGCGCCACTTCAAGGACATCCTGCAGATGAATCGGCTCTACGCCGATCTGCCACAGGCGCTGGCCGGCGCCTGGGAGCTGGCCGAAGAGTTGGACTTCACCCTCGCCGATCTGGGGTACCGCTTCCCCGACTACCCGCTCCCTCCAGGTGAGACCCCCGACTCCTACCTGCGTCACATCACCTGGAACAGCGCCCGCAGTCGCTTCCGGCCGCTGACCGCCCGTGCCCAGGCCCAGATCGAGCGCGAGCTGGCCATGATCGCCAAGCTCGATCTGGCAGGCTATTTCCTCATCGTCTGGGACATGGTGCAGTTCTGTAAACGCGAAGGCATTCTGGTCCAGGGACGGGGCTCGGCCGCCAACAGCGCGGTCTGCTATGCCCTGTCCATCACGGCGGTCGATCCGGTGAAAATGGAGCTGCTCTTCGAACGTTTTCTCTCGGAGGAGCGGGGTGAATGGCCCGACATCGATCTCGACCTGCCCTCCGGGGACCAGCGAGAGAAGGTCATCCAATACGTCTACCAACGCTACGGGCCCCACGGCGCTGCCATGACCGCCAACGTCATCACCTACCGGGACCGGTCGGCGGCCCGCGAGGTGGGCAAGGCCCTGGGCTACTCCCCGCAGCAGGTGGACAAGCTGGCCAAGCAGCTCGGTACCTGGCGCTACGACACCAGTCGTGGCGATCCCAAATCGCTACCCGTCGAGCTCTCGGCCGCCGGCTTCGATCCCCAGGACTCCCGCATCCAGCTCTTCGCCGAGATGTGGCACCGGATCCACAACCTCCCCCGTCACCTGGGGCAACACTCCGGTGGGATGATCGTCGCCGCCGGTCGGCTCGACGAGGTGGTACCGCTGGAGCCCGCCGCCATGGAGGACCGGGTCGTCGTCCAGTGGGACAAGGACGACTGCGCTGATCTGGGGATCATCAAAGTCGATCTTCTGGGGCTCGGGATGTTGCAGGCGTTGGAGGAGGCCATCCCGATGATCCGCACCCATGAGAGCGTCAACCTCGACCTGGCCCACCTACCCCCCGACGATCCGCCGACCTACGAGATGTTGCGTCGAGCCGACACGGTGGGCGTTTTTCAGGTGGAGAGTCGAGCCCAGATGGCCTCGCTGCCCCGCAACGCCCCCCGGCGGTTCTATGACCTGGTCATCCAGGTCGCCATCATCCGCCCGGGACCCATCGTCGGCGGCATGGTCCACCCCTTCTTCGAGCGCCGTCAGGGACGCCAGGAGGTGACCTACCCGCACCCCAGCCTCGAGCCGATCCTGAAACGTACCCTGGGGGTGCTGCTTTTTCAGGAGCAGATCCTGCGGGTCGCCATGGTGGCAGCCGGCTTCTCTGGCGGCGAGGCCGAGGATCTACGCCGAGCCATGGGCTTCAAGCGCTCCGCCGAGCGAATGGAGAGGCTGGAGGCCAAGCTGCGCGCCGGCATGGACGAGCGAGGCATCGTCGGCGAGGGTCAGGAACAGATCGTCCAGGCCATCACCTCCTTCGCCCTCTATGGCTTTCCCGAGTCCCACGCGGCCAGCTTCGCCCTCATCGCCTATGCCAGTGCCTACCTGAAGACCCACCACCCCACGGCATTCCTGATCTCGCTGCTCAACGCCTGGCCCATGGGCTTCTACTACCCCGCCACACTGGTCAAGGACGCCCAGCGACACGGTGTCGAGGTCCGCCCCATCAATGTCAACCGTTCGGGCTGGAAGACTCGTTACGAGACGACCGGATACCGGGCAGGTCGTCCCACCCCGTCGACCACCGGTGCCGCCCGTCTCGGCCTGAGCTTCGTCAAGGGGCTACGCAGAGCAGCTGGCGAGGCCATCGAGAACGAGCAGAGCCGCCACCCGTTCGCCGATGCCGAAGATCTCGCCCATCGCTGTCACCTGCAGGGCGAGGAGCTCGAGGTCCTGGCAGAGATCGGTGCCCTGGGGTCGCTGGGGCTAACCCGGCGTGGTGCCCTCTGGCAAGCGGCCCGCGCCTCTCGGGCCGCCGGGCCACTTTTCGAAAAGGGCCCCGCGGTCGACGGGAGACTGGGTCGCAGGGTCTCCCCTTCCACCGAGAGCGATCCGAGAACCAACCCGCTTCCCGAGATGTCGGCCTATGAGCAGACCCTGGCCGACTACGCCGGCAGTGGGATGACCACGGGTCCGCACCCCCTCGAACACCTGCGGGCCAGCCTCGACCGTCAGGGGGTGGTACCGGCGGCGGGCCTGCTCCGCCACCGCCATGGAGACCAAATCCGCACCGCTGGAGCGGTCACCGTCCGCCAACGACCGGGAACTGCCAAGGGGATGCTTTTCCTGACCCTGGAAGACGAGACCGGCATGTCCCAGGCCATCGTCAGCCCGGATCTCTTGCAGGAGAATCGCCGAATCATCGTCGGGTCCGCCGGCCTGGTGGTACAAGGGGTGCTGCAGAAGAGAGACGGTACCCTCTCGGTCAAGGCCGAGAAGTTCTGGCGCCTGAGCGACCTGGCGGCGGCTCCGAGCCACGACTTCCACTAGCCCTCCCAGTGGTTCACTCCACCCCGGCACCTGAACCCCGGTGGTATGCTGCCGCCTGGTCCGCCGGGCTCCGGCAGGATCCACAGCGGCAAGGAGGCAGAGGACGATGAGCCTTTTCGGCAAGCTCGAGGACACCCCCCTGCAGGAGCTTCTGCAGGTCATGATCGCATCCCAGGTCACCGGCCGATTACGACTGACCGGTCGAGACCGGGAAGGGATCGTGGTCTTCCGTAACGGCAATATCGTCTATGCAGCCTCGAGCTCCGCCCGCCAGACTCTCGGCAACCTACTGCTGCTGGATGGACTGGTCAGCGAAGAGCAGCTCTCCGATGCGCTGGACCGACAGCATGCGGCCAAGGACGAGCAGCGCCTGGGAAGCATCCTGGTCGAGATGGAGGCCATCGACGAAGAGACTCTGGCCGATGTGGTCCGCCAGCAGACCGAACGGGTGGTGGCCGAGTTCGTCACCTGGGACAAGGGTTACTTCAAACTCGACAAGCTGGAGCTCGAGGACTTCGGAGAGATCGAAGTCGACGCCCGCGAGTTCCTTCTCCGCGAGGGACTCAGCACCGACGAGCTCCTGTCCGATCTGCAGTCCAGGATCGAAGAGTTCCAGCGAGAGGAGCCGGAGCCCAGCGCAGCCGACCCGGAAGCCGGAGAGAAGCCCCTGGGGAGGGGAGGCCTCTCCTCGCTCAAGTTGGTGATGGGCGAGATCCGCTCGCCGCAGTTCACCGGCGAGATTACCCAGAAGATCCTGAGCTACGCCGACGAGATCTTCAGCCGCGGAGTCCTGTTCGTGGTCCGCCAGGACGGTTTCGGGGTGATGGGACAGTTCGGTGTCCATTCCGAGGACGGCCAGGCCGAGACCACGCTCCGGCAGCTGCACATCCCAGACGACCAGCCGTCGATTCTGAGCGAGAGTGCCGGTCGCAAAGAGGCCTACCTGGGGCCCATCGAGGACACCGAGTGCAACCGCCAGCTCCTGGAGGCTATCGGCGGTGCTTCGCCGGGCGACTGTGCCACGGTGCCGCTGATCGTCAATGACAAGGTGATGCTGGTGTTCTACGGTGATCAGATGCTCGGTGACCTACGAGCCGGCTGGTTGGAAGAGCTGGAGCTGTTGATCCTACAGGCTGGACTGGCCATGGAGAAGGATCTACTGCGCAAACGCATCGAGCACTACGAAAACCTGCGCCGCCAGGACTAGGGCCCTAGCCGCTGGGCAGCTCCATGCCCATGGCATGGAAACCCCCGTCGACATAGACCACCTCAGCGGTGATGCCGCTGGCCATCGGCGACATCAGGAAGAGGCCCAGATCCCCCACCTCTTCGTGGGTGATGTTCCGACCCAGGGGCGCCACCTCGGCGAAGCGCTTGAAGAGTGAAACAAACCCGGGGATGCTGCGGGCCGCCACCGTCCTGACAGGGCCGGCCGAGACCGCATTGACCCGCACCTGTTTGTGGCCCAATTCGTAGGCCAGATAGCGCACGCTGGCCTCCAGCGCGCTCTTGGCGATGGCCATGACGTTGTACTTCGGTACCACCTTCTCGGCGGCGTAGTAGGAGAGCGTGACGATCCCCGACCCCTCGTTGAGCAGTGGTTCGGCGTGGCGCGCTACCGACACCAAGGAGTAGGCCGAGACCTCCAATGCCGTCACCCAATCGTCGCGAGTGGTCTCGATGTAGCGTCCTTCCATGGACGCCCGGGGGGCAAAGGCGATGGCGTGGACAATACCGTCGAGACTCCCCCACTGCTGCCGAATCTCGCTGAAGAGCTGCGAGAGCTCCTCCTCCTGGCTCACATCGCACTGGAACAGCAGACGGTCGGGCTGCTCGGCAGTCAGCTTCTCCAGCTCGTCCTGTAGGCGCTCGGCCTGATAGCTGTAGGCCAGCTGCGCCCCTGCCGCATGCAGCTTGTCGGCGATGGCCCAGCCCAGGCTGCGCTTGTTGGCCACACCCATGACCAGGAACCTCTTGCCCCGCAAATCGATGCCAATCATTGTGGCGCTATCCTATCTCACGGATCCTCCGCCCCGAGCCACCCACGGCATCAACTATGAGAAACTCCGGGCCGAAGATACCGACGACCGGCCTGCCAGACTGAACGTGAAACGACTGTTCAATTTCCTGATTCTTCTCTTCCTGAAGGTCCTGGTCAGGATCTTCTACCGCTTCGATTTCCAGTGGGTCGGCGGCGAGCCGGAGGACTCCTGGGGCGCCTACAGGATCCTGGCGATCCTCAACCACACGAGCCTCTTCGAGTGGCTCTTCGTGGGCGGCGTGCCGGTTCGGTTTCTGTGGCAGATCTCCGGTCACGCCATGGTACCCATCGCCGACATCACTCTGCGCCGGCCCATCGTCGGCACCTTCTATCGGCTGCTGGTGCCGCATCTCCTGCCCATCACCCGGCAAGCCGACCGAACGTGGAAAGCGGTGGTGGATTTCGTCCAGGATGACCTGATGGTCATCATCTTGCCTGAGGGTCGGATGAAGCGACTCGACGGACGCGACAAGGACGGTCGGGAGATGACAGTCCGTGGCGGCATCGCCGACATCATGCAAGGCGTCCCCGATGGCCGCATGCTGCTGGCCTACAGCGGAGGACTGCACCATGTCCAGGCGCCCGGCCAACATCTGCCGCGCCTGTTCAAGACCCTGCGCATGCGGTTGCAGGAGATCGATATCGCTGTCTACAAAGAGGAACTGGGCGCTGCCGGGGACCCCCAGAGCTTCAAGCACAACATCAAGCGTGATCTCGAGGCCAGACGCGACCGTTACTGTCCCGAAGAAGATTCGGTCTGAGCCGACGAGCGGCTCGCCCAGGCCGAGGCCAGGGTCATGGACGCGGTCACCAGCAGGATCAGCGCGCCGCCTGCCAACGTCAGGGGTCCCGGCCGCTCGCCGTGAATCCACCAGGTCCAGATCGGGTTGAGAACCGGCTCGATGAGGATCAGCAGCGAAACCTCCAGCGCCGGCAGTCGACGCAAAGCCGCGATCAGCAGGAAGTAGGCCAGACCGATCTGCAAGACCCCGAGATACGTAACCAGAGCCCAATCGACGGCGGTCGTGGACCCCAACGGCCAGGCAAAGGGTAGACAGACAACGAAGCCGATGAGGTTGCCCGCCGCCAACGCACTGGTGGCCGATGCTTCCCCGGTCTGACTCGAGCGGCTCATCCACCGCAGACCGATGACGATCAGCGCAAAGAAGAGACCACCCAGAGCTGCCAGGAGATTGCCCTTGAGCGGATCCGGAGCGGTCGCCGATGCCGCCGGCGCATCGAGAAAGACCAGAGCCAGTCCGGCGGCCAGAGCCGCCACGAAGAGCAGGTCTCGTCGCCGCAATGGCTCTTTGAGAAAGACAGGCGCCAGAAAGAGGATGTAAAGCGGTGAGGCCGAGTAGAGAAAGATCGTGCTCGCAGCGGTGGTCAGTTTGTTCGCCATGGCGTAGCACAACAGCGCCCCGGCGTAGGCTGCACCCACCAGGAACGTCCTGGAGCTCCACCGACGTCGCGATGCCGGCAGCAGTATCAGGACCGCCAGGGCAGCGATTCCCGAGCGCAGACCTGCGACCTGCCAGCCGGTGAAGCTCGTGGCTTTGATGACCACCCCACCGGTTGAGAAGAGAATCGCGGTCCCGAGAACATAGAGGCGAGGCACGATCACTGGCTGCACAGTCTGGGCGCGGGACATAGTTCGCCGATTCTCGCACCATGGGCGATGGATTTGTCAGTTTCGATCGGTCCCCTCTTCGCTCCAGATCTGTGGTAAAAACCTCTTCGATCGATCACGGAGGAGACCCCCATGACCATGAAGACAACCGATTACGTGGCGCTCGAAGACCGCCATGAAGCGCACTACTACAAGCCACTCGACGTCGTCATCAACAGAGCCGAAGGAGTCTGGGTCTGGGACGTGGAAGGCAACAAGTATCTGGACTGCCTGGCTGCCTACTCAGCGGTGAACCAGGGGCACTGTCACCCGGATATCGTCCGAGCTCTCGCCGAGCAGAGCGCCAAGGTCGCCCTGGTCTCGCGGGCCTTTCGCAACGATCAGCTGGGCTCGTTCTACCAGGCGGTCAGCGAGCTGACCGGGTTCCCGCGCGTCCTACCCATGAACACCGGCGCCGAAGCCGTGGAAGCCGCCATCAAGCTGGCCCGGAAATGGGCCTACACCGTCAAGGGTGTACCCAACGATCAGGCCGAGATCCTGGTCTTCAGCGAGAACTTCCACGGTCGCACGACGACCATCGTCGGGTTCTCTTCCGAAGATCAGTACAAACAGGGCTTTGGCCCCTTCGCCGGCGGCTTTCGCCTGCTGCCCTACGGCGACGCTGAGGCCGTGGCCCAGGCCATGAACCCGAACGTGGCGGCCATCCTCATCGAGCCCATTCAGGGGGAGGGTGGCATCATCATTCCCGAGCACGGCTATCTGCGACGGCTGCGCGAGATCGCTACCGAGAACAACGTCCTGCTGATGGTGGACGAGATCCAGTCGGGTCTCGGCCGAACCGGCAAGATGTTCGCCTTCGAGCATGAGGGGATCAGGCCGGACGTGCTGATCCTCGGCAAGGCCCTCTCGGGAGGTCTCTACCCCGTGTCGGTGGTGTGTGCGGACGACGCGCTGATGGACGTCTTCCGGCCTGGTGATCACGGCTCGACCTATGGCGGCAACCCAGTGGCGGCGGCCGTGGCCAAGGAGGCCATTCGGGTGCTCCAGGACGACGACCTGGTCGGCAACTCCGCCGAGCTCGGCGGCTACCTGCTGGCCAAGCTCCGCGAGATGGAGTCCGATTACATCAAGGAGATTCGTGGCACCGGTCTGTGGATCGGTATCGAGCTCGAGCCCGAAGCCGGTGGCGCGCGCCAGTTCTGCGAGGCACTGCAAGAGCTGGGGATTCTCTGCAAGGAGACCCACGAGCACGTCATTCGGTTCGCGCCGCCCCTGGTCATCACCCGCGAGGAGATCGATTGGGCGCTGGAACGGATCACCGAGGTGCTGACCAGCGACCGATTCCTGCAAGCTACCAGTCAACCGGTAGCTTGACCTTGCGGCCCTGCCGGTCGGCGTAGCAGACGTGCCCCATACGGCGCCCGAACAGATAGAGGTCGCGTAGGATCTCCACATCCTTGCGGCAGTACTCCTCGACCAGGTCGAGCCTGCCGTCCTTGACCCACTCGAGGCTCTGCAGACCGTCGGCCGACTTCTCCACCCCCAGGGTCTCCTGCGCCAGGTGATTGAGGCTCAAACGGAAACCCAGTCGCTGACGGATCTCCTGCAGTAGATCCAGCGTCGGCCAGCGCTTGCCATAGTCGACACCGGTGTAGCCGGAGAGGACCCGGTAGTCGAAACGCTCGATGTTGAATCCAACCACCAGCTCCGCGGTCTCCAGGGCCTCGATCAGGGAAGCCAGCTCCGCCTCGCGATAGGCCTCCAGACGTCCCTCTTCCAGGAAGCAGGCGACGCCCACCGACACCAGCATCTTGTGGGCGTTCTGCCAGCCCCCCACATCGGCGGCGGACTTCTGGGTCTCGAGATCGAACAGCACCGTGCCGCTTCGGGTCACCGCGGAGCGGGAGACATCTGGCCGAGGAGGCTCGACGACTCCTACACCGCTGGACTCCGTTGGCCGCTGTTCAGGCGGCGACCCGGAAGACCTGGGATAGTCCTCGGTGTCGGGACCCTCTCCGTTCGAGCTCTGCGAGTCTTCCGGTTGCTTCTCGGGCTCGAGGTCGATCTCGATCCTGTGGACCTCCTGCGGGGCGCCCGACGCCTGGTCTCCGAGAAGCCAGCTCAGCAGTTGGAGCGCGCCTCCCTTGTCCAGCGGTCGGTTGCCGTTGCCGCACTTGGGAGACTGCACACAGGACGGACAGCCCTCATCGCACTCACACTCCTGCAGCAGATCGGTCACCCGGGTCAGGAGCTCGGTCAGCTGCCGGTATCCACGGGCCGCAATCCCCACACCCCCAGGATGTCCGTCGTAGATGAAGACCGCTCCGGTACGGGTCTGGGGGTGCAGGGGAATGGAGATGCCGCCGATGTCGCCACGGTCGCACACCACCAACAACGGCATCAGCGAGATGGCTGCATGCTCAGCGGCATGCAGCGACCCCATGAAGTGATGGCCGTCCGCCCGCATCGTCTCCTCCAGCACCCTGGGGGCACTCCACCACAGACCGACCGTTTCGAACTGCACCGGCGGCAACTCCAGCGGGTGCCGATCGAGGGTTTCTCGACTCTGAATCCGCTTGCGTTCGTAGCCGACCACCGACTCGGTCACCAGCAGCCGGCCCAACCAGGCCTGCAGCGGTCCGTCCCGACGCTCGTCGAGGATTTCCAGGATGTCGGTCTCTTTCTCGGTCAGCGGTACCGTGTAGTAGTCGAGACGCGCCGCTTCGGCGTGCGCCTTGCCCTCCTCGAGATCCAGCTCGCGAACCAGGAACTGGCGACCGGCATGCAGATAGACGGCACCGGGATGGGTCTCTCGCTGGGCGCGGACGCCGTCCACTGTGCCGACGACCCGTCCATCGCGCTTGTCGACGACGGCCGTGGTCCCTTCGACCCCCCGCAGGTTGACCAACCGCTGGGGCCGCCGACGGCGGGTGGTGATCTCCGTGCCGTCGGCGCTCTCGATCAGATCGTGACTGGCCAGCAGATCTCCGACGATGGCCGCCCGAGGCTCCAGTAACGCTCGATCATCCTCCTTGCGCAATGGGGTCTCCGCCGCCGCACAGAGCAGATGGGCCCGGCTCACGGGCTCGTTCAAGGGATCGACGATCAGGGTCTCACAGGGTCGGGTCAGGAAGTCCTCGGGGTGATCCAACAGATACTGATCCAGCGCATCCGGCAATGCTACCAGGGCGGTGATGGACTCCCGATCGGACCGACCCACCCGACCAGACCGCTGCCAGGTGGCCATCACGCTGCCGGGATAGCCCACCAGGATACAGGCGTCGAGACCCCCGACATCGATACCCATCTCCAGCGCAGAGGTCGAGATGACGCCATCCAGGCTGCCATCGAAGAGCCGCCCTTCGATGGCTCGCCGTTCCTCCGACAGGAACCCCGACCGATAGCTGGCGACTCGCGAGGCGAGCTCCGGATTGCTCCGCTTGAGCCACGAATAGAGGAGCTCGGTGATCCGCCGGGCCTTGGTGAAGACGATGGTCTTGAGACCGGCTTGCAGCAGCGCTTCGAAGAGTTGCAGCGTGGCTGTGTAAGGGCTGCCCTCGGGTCGTATCAAGAGAAAGTGCCGGCCCTCTCTCGGGGCCCCCGAGTCACTCACCCAGTGAAAGGGCTGGCCGGTCAGCTGGCGGGCGAACTCGTCGGCATTGTCCGCCGTCGCGGAAGAGGCGATCAAAGTCGGTCGTGAGCCCAGACGGCGGCAGATGCGCATCAGGCGCTGGACCACATGATGGAAGTGACTGCCAAAGATCCCGCGGTAGGTGTGAAGCTCGTCGATGACCACCCATCTGAGCTCGGCGAAGAAGTCCTGCCACTGGGGCCAGAAGCTGAGCAGGCCCAGATGGAGCATGTCGGGGTTGGAGACCAGCACGCGGGGCAGATCCTTCTTGATCTGCTTGCGGCGGCTCTGCGGAGTGTCGCCGTCGTAGATCTCACAGCGGGCCACCGCGTCAAGCCCGCTGAGCTCGGCCAGCTGATTGAATTTGGTCCGCTGATCCTGTCCTAGAGCCTTCAGCGGAAAGAGGAACAGGGCTCGACCCGGGCCGCCCTTCTGCGCCTCCTCCAGCACCGGCAGGTGGAAGATCAGCGATTTGCCCGACGCTGTGGGTGTGGTGACCAGCAGATTCTCGCCCCGCCGGATGGCCTGCAGCCCCTCGACCTGATGGCTCCAGAGCCGCGGCACCCCCTGTTGCGCCAGCGCCGCCGCCAGCTCCTCACTCAGGGGCGGCTCGAGGGTCTCGAACCGCGAGCCCACCGGCTGCAGGTAGAGCCGGTCCACCAGCTGGGAACCCAGCCGCGGGTCCCGGCGCAGGTTCTCGACGACCTCTCTGGGCTCCAGAATCATCACCGGATCTTACCCCTCTATTTCACCTTTCCCAGCTGTGATAAACACTGTCCCCATGAGAGACGGATTCCTCGCCGCGATCCTGCTCGGCCTGCTCCTGGTGGCCCCGCCCCTGGCCGGCGAAGAGGACCGGGAGCCCTATGCCCTGGTGATCCATGGCGGTGCCGGGACCTTGCGACCGGAGGACTTCACCGGCGTCCTGAGGAACCGGTACCGGGCCGAGCTGCGCAAGGCCCTCGGCGTGGGCATCGAGATTCTCGCCAAGGGAGGCACCAGTCTCGATGCGGTGGAGGCGACGGTCCGGGTGCTGGAGGATTCCGAGCTCTTCAACGCCGGCAAGGGAGCGGTGTTTACCCACGAGGAGCGCAACGAGCTCGATGCAGCGATCATGGACGGCTCCACGCTCCGGGCGGGAGCGGTGGCGGGCCTCACCACCGTCAGGAATCCGATCTCGGCGGCCCGTGCGGTCATGGAAGAGACCAAGCATGTGATGCTGGTCGGACCGGGAGCCGATCGCTTCGCCGCCTCGGTCGGCCTCGAGATCGTCGAGCCGGACTATTTCTTCACCCAGAGGCGGTGGGACGCGTTGCAGCAGAGCAAGGCGGATGAACGGCAGGCCCAGGGTCAGGTCGGCCAACAGGCGGTCGATCCCTACGCCCGGGGGATGGGTACGGTCGGTGCCCTGGCACTGGATCAGGCGGGCCGCTTGGCCGCCGCGACCTCTACTGGTGGCACCACCAACAAGCGATGGGGTCGGGTCGGCGACTCCCCCATCATCGGCGCCGGCACCTACGCCGACCGGGACTGCGCCGTGTCGGCCACCGGCACCGGAGAGTACTTCATGCGTCATGCCGTGGCCCACGACATCTGTGCGCGGGCTCGGTATCTGGAACAATCGGTGGGCGAAGCCGCGCGGGAAGTCGTCTTTCAGGTGCTGGAACCCGGCATCGGCGGCGTCATCACCCTGGACAGCCAGGGCAACGTAGCCATGCCCTTCAACACCCAGGGCATGTACCGTGGATACATCCTCGGCAGCGGCGAAAGCCGGGTCGAGATCTTCAAAGACTAGGGAGACAAACAATGCCAGTCAGAAAAGCCAGTGCAGTCTGGAACGGAAGTCTGAAAGAGGGTAACGGCACCATGCAGATGGGAAGCGGGGCCTACGAGGGTCCCTACTCCTTCGGATCGCGTTTTCTAGAGGAGCCGGGAACCAATCCGGAAGAGCTCATCGCCGCGGCCCACGCCGGTTGCTTCTCCATGGCGCTGTCCGGAGGTCTCGGACGGTCGGGACACGAAGCGACGAGCATCTCCACTACCGCCAAAGCGACCCTCGAGAAGGTCGGGGAGGGCTTTCAGATCACCCGCATCGAGCTCACCACCGAAGGCGTCGTGCCGGGGATCGACCAAGCCACCTTTCTCGAGCACGCCGAAGGCGCCAAGGCCAACTGTCCGGTCTCCAAAGCGCTGGCCGGTGTCGAGATCAGTCTCAGCGCCACACTAGCCGGGTAGTCGCCGAACCGCAGCAACGTCCGGGGCCGGTGGGCGGGAGGCTCACCGGCCCTGGTCTTCCGACTCGAGAAGGGCAGCCGCCCGTAGTAGCGCACAGACCGACTTGCCATCGCAGATCTCCCCGCCATGGACCTTGGCAACGGCCTCGGCGAGGGCCAGGGTCTCGACGCTCAGCACTTCGTCGCCTTCCAGCGCCTGACGACCCTCGACCAGATCGCGTCCCAGATACATCCAGATCTTCTCGTTGGTGAATCCCGGCGTGGTCCAGATCCAGCCCAGGGGCACCAGCTCTCCGGGACTGTACCCGACCTCCTCCTCCATCTCGCGGGCGGCGCAGACCTCGGGCGCCTCACCCGGATCGAGCTTGCCTGCCGGCACCTCCAGCAACCAGCTGCCCGTGGCGTGTCGGTACTGCCGGACCAGGAGAACCTCTCCGCTGTCAGTCAAGGGCACCATGGCCGCCGCCCCGGGGTGCCGGATGATCTCCAACTCGGTGTTTCGACCGTTGGGCAGCTGCACGGTTTCCAGGCGGAGGTCCACCACCTTTCCTTTGTAGATCTGCCTCTGTTCGAGGGTCTTGGGATCGTCCATGCCGGGATGCTACAGGATCCAGGCGTAGCCGATCTTGAGGAAGAAGGTCCGGTTGGTCTGGGTCAGGCCCACATCCTGCAGACCCAGCTGATCGTCGGTATACCCCGCGAAGAGAACCGTGCGCGCGTTGACCTGATACGAGAAGAGAAGCTGCATGAAGAGCGTCTTGACTTCCGGCTCCACCGGCTGCAGATAGAGCTCGGGATTCCGATCGAGGTCGAGATACTGGAAGATGCCGCGCACAAAGGTGCGGACATTGAAGTTGTAGACCAGACGCAGCTGCGACAGGTTGGCCTGAAAGAGCCGGCCGCCCTCCACATCGAGCTGCTGCAACAGATGGTCGAGCTCCAGATTGATATGTCGGCCGATCTTCGCCTCCAGGTTCGGGTTCAGCACCAGTTCGTCGGCGGACTGGTTGTTGGTGAAGTCCACTCCGTCACCGGCGTTGCCGAAGAACTCGAACTTGAGCGCCCCGCTGGGCTGGAACTCACCGTAGACGAACGCGCTGTCCAGATCCTCGTAGAACACCCCCTGGTTGAGAAGGCTCTGTCTCTCCAGCCCCACCTGCATGAAGGACTGTAGCGGGCCGCGGGCATCGACGATGAGACTGAATTCCTCGTCGGTCAGCTGTCCTTCGTAGTCCTCGGTACGCTCGGCGGTACCACCGATCCGCCACTGGTCGTACCACGTTTCCTCTGTACCCCAGAACTTCCGGATGAGGGTGCCCTCCACCTCACGGGAATCGACTCGCGGCCGGAAGCCGCTATCCAGCCGCAGCCCCGGATCGCGATCGTCGTACTCCAACTGCCAGAACCACTTTCTCGAATCGTGGTCGTATTGCAGCAGGATCGAATCACCCGAGAACGACTCCTCCGGCTGATCGAACTCCTCGGCCACCTCTTGCGGGTATAGGGTGTCTGAATACAGGTACTGGAAGGTCACGGTGTCCTTGGCCCCCAGCCGGACCAGGCCGTCGATCCCGCCGACCCGGTTGTGGTAATCATCGCCCTCCCGGCCTGCATAGATGACACCCACGGTCGAAGTCTTCAGGACATCCCGGCGATAGCGGAAAACTCCGCTGGTGTTGGACTCTTCGAGCAGCGTCGACGTCGATCCCTGATTAGACGGAAAGAGCAACGGGGTCACGGTGTCGCCGGCGGCAAAGGCACCGATGGCGTTCTTGCCCACCTTGCCGGTGATCTTGCCGCCCCAGTCGGGGGCGACAACGGTCCGCGTGTAGACCGCATTGATCGGCGTCGAGAAAAAGTCGATGCCTTCCAGGAAGAAGGGACGCTTCTCTTCGAAGAACAGAGCAAACCGCCGGTTGATGCCCAGTTGGGCGGCATCGGCCTCTACCTGGGAGAAGTCTGGGTTGACCGTCCCGGTCAGTGTCAGGTTCGGGGTCAGGCCCCATCGAACCGTCAGTCCGACCTCGGCATCCTCGTCTGTAGGCTCCAGAGAGCCATCGGGGAACTCGTCGAGCTCATCGGTCCTGCTGCCCACCAGGGTGGGGTTGATCTCGAGGTTCTTGCCGGGGCTCAGATTCTTGAACCCCTCTGCCTTGTCGAACTGACAGATGATGCAGGCGCGATTGCGATCTCGCCCTACATTGGTGATGCGGTGCCGGCTGCTGCGAGGCCAGGACCGACCGAACTCCACCCCCCAGGTCTGGCCCTCCAGGGTCCTCTGGAAGCGCAGCTGATTGACCGGAAAAGCGATCTCCGCGACCCATCCCTCGGCATCGATGCTGCTCTTCGAGGTCCAGATCATGTCCCAGGCGAAGTCCTCGATGCCGTCCACTTCGCTGAAGATGGCGTCCGCCTGGACTCCCAGGGGATTGACCCTGAACTGAAAGGCTCGGCGCTCGTCGTTGAAGGTATCGAGCATGATGGTGATGTGGTCGTCCTGGACAAAGGTGAAGATCTCGTCCCTCTTCATCAGATGGGCCCGAATCTGCTGAGGGTTGGGATCGAAGCACTTGAAGCCCACATAGATGTTGCGGTCGTCATAGGTCATGTAGGCCCTGGTCTCCACTGGGGGAGGCACGTTGTCGCCGGGGAAGTACTCGAGAGCGACCTCGATCTCGGTCGCGTCGCTCCAGGCCGGCTCGTCCAGGAGACCGTCGATCTCGATCTCCGAGGTGGCCCGGCCGATCTGGTGAGTGAGCTGCGGTCGAAACCTGGAGGGCTCTGCGGCCGGTTCCTCGACCTCCTCCTGGGCTGCCATGGAGGAGGACAGATACAGACCGAGGACGAACAGACAGACCGTAGACTTCAGATTCATCGCCGAACCCCCTCCGGGCGGCAAACGCCCCTCCTCTTCCTATACGCACAATGGTCCAGGAATGTTGGGCCCGCAATGAAATCGCTCACCGGTCGACGATCCGATAGCATGATCGGGATCTCCCATTCGAGACCCTACACAATGACCCAAGACCGATCCAGCGGTGACACCTCCCAGAGCGACACCCTCGCCCTGGCTCTCCAGCTGCTGGCCAAGGAGCTCCGTCTGCGTCTGCGTCGGCATCCCCAGGCACATCTGCTGAACGGCAAGGAGTCGGTGGAGCTGAGGTTGCGCCTGCCTACCCTGGATCGGGGCGATTGGCTCACCGATGCCCGCCAGCAAACCTCGGAGTCGCTCGATGAAGCCCTCGGTCGGCTGGTCGTCCATCGCACCGTCTTTCGAACAGGTCGCGTCTACTGCCTGCGCTGCGCCAGCTCCGACTGCCAGCACGCGGTGCCCACCTTCTCCACCGAGGTCTTCGCCGGCTACAGCCCCAGCGGCGTCCCCAAGTTTCGGGATCTTGGTCAGTGGCTGCTCGAGCGCCAGGATCCCGGCGTCGACAGGATCTACCGAACCCCCCCGGGGCTGGTCGCTCACCTGTCCTGGGGCACCGATCTGCTGGCAGATCTGCTGCCGGCCTTTCGCGACGCCGACAGCGGCTACCACATCCACGGCCAGGTAGCGGCGGGCTGGTATCAGTTCCCGACCGAAGAGGGCCTGAAGAGCCCGGTGGCGCTGACCTTCCAGGTGGTCTCCACGCGACCGGCCAAGGGCCGCCGTCGGTTCGGTCTCAACCTGATCGGGGTCGGTCCGCAGGACGAGCCGCTGGAGAACCTGTTCGACCGCAGCGGTGAGATCCCCTGGCTGGACGCCACCCGGTGGGCCCAGTCCATCCTGCGGGATGTGGAGCGATCGGTCACCCGACGCCGCCCCCCCAGCGATGCCCAGATCGAGAAGCGACTCCGTGGTCTGCTCACCGGTCTGGCTCGCAGGCTGGAGCATCAACGTCGGGCCCGCGACCGCAAGACCCGCCATGGCCAACGGCGACACCAGGATCCCTCTCGACCGACTGCCATGGCCTTCGCCGATCTGGCTCAAGCGAAAGAGGAGAGCCTTCTCTACGACACCCGTCGCAAGACCCTGGTGGTCTTGGGAGACCGCGGCCGCGCCCATATCTTCAGCCCGACCGGCAGACTGGTCACCTCGATCCGCTACTCCCCTACGGCCATCCAGAAGCGGCGCAAGCGGGGCCTGTGGAAACCCGCCGGTCGTGATCAAATCGGAGCTTTGCGGAAACAGGTTGCGCTGATCGAAGAGGGTGAGGACGAGTCATGAAGGGCATTCTCACGGCACGGCAGAACGAGATCCTGGCGCGCGAGCGGGCAGCTCTGCGCGAGTTGCAGAGCGCCCTCGAGCGCTGCGCAGCCGGGCGCGAGGACCTGGAGACCCTCGAGCAGTCGATCCGCCAGCTGGATGAGCTCTTTCTGCTGGTCGTGGTCGGCGAGTTCAACGCCGGTAAGAGCACCTTCATCAACGCCCTGCTGGGTAGCACCGTCCTGCCCGAAGGTGTCACACCCACCACCACCCGGATTCATCGTCTCCGCTTCGGCGACTCGGAGACCCGGGAGCTGGTCGAGGGGGGAATCGAGGAGATCGCCGCACCCGTCGATCTGCTGCGTCAGGTGACCATCGTCGATACTCCGGGAACCAATGCCCTCGACCGCGAGCACGAGGCCATCACCGACGAGTATGTGCCCCGGGCCGATCTGGTCCTCTTCCTGACCTCGGCCGATCGCCCGCTGACCGAGAGCGAACGGGCCTTCATGGAGCGCATCCGACAGTGGGGCAAGAAACTGGTGCTGGCCATCAACAAGATCGACATCCTGCAGTCGCCGGCCGAGGCTGGCGAGGTCCAGCGGTTCGTCACCGATGGCTGCGTCACGGTGCTGGGCTTCGAGCCGCGGGTGTTCCCCATCTCGGCCCGCACCGCCCTGCAATTCAAGACCGGCCAGGGAGCGGCCAGTGATCCCGGTTTCGCCGCCCTGGAGGAGTATCTCGTCGACACCCTGGACGAGACTGAGAGGGTCCGTCTCAAGCTGGCCAATCCCCTGGGTGTCGGGAGCCGGCTCACCGAGACCTATATCGACGCCACCGCCGGGCGACTGGATCTACTGCGGGACGACTTCACCGCTCTCGACGACATCGAGCGTCAGCTGGAGCTCTACAAGGAGGACATGGGGCGGGAGTTTCGCTTCCGGCTGAGCGATGTGGACACCCTGCTGCACGAATTCGAGCTCCGCGGACAGGAGTATTTCGACGAGACCCTGCGGCTGCCGCGGGCCCTCGATCTGCTGAACAAGGACAAGATCCAGGGCGAATTCGAAAAGAAGGTGGTCGGCGAAGCTCCGCGCCAGATCGAGACCAAGGTGCAGGAGATCATCGATTGGATGGTGGGCTCGGAGCTCCGGCAGTGGCAAGCGGTCAGCGGCAGCCTCGAAGGCCGTCGTAGCCGGCACGGCCAGCGGCTGGTGGGCGAGATCGGCAGCTTCGACTTCGATCGCGACCAGTTGCTGGAGACCGTCGGCCGTGCGGCACGACGCACCGTCGACGGCTACGATCACTCGGCCGAAGCCTCGCGGATGGCCACGTCGGTACAGACCGCGGTGGCCGGAGCGGCCTTGATGGAGGTGAGCGCCCTCGGTCTCGGTGCCATCGTCACCACCATGGCCACCACCCAGCTGGCCGATGTCACCGGGATTCTGGCGGCAGGTACCCTGGCGGTACTGGGTCTGCTGGTCCTGCCCACCAAGAAACGCAAGGCCAAGCGGGAGCTCACCGCCAAGATCCAGGATCTCCGACAGAAGCTGATGACTTCGCTGACCGAGCAGTTCGAGCAGGAGCTCGAGCGCAGCGTCCACCGGATTCGTGACGCTATCGCGCCCTATTCACGATTCGTTCGTGCGGAGAAAGAACGGCTGGAGGAGATCCATGGTCACCTTACCGGCTGCCGCGACACCCTGGTGACCCTGCAGGGTGAGCTCGAGCGGCTCTAGGCAGGCGCCACCTCAGATCACGGCGTCGATGGGGCTCCTGTCGCCCGCCTCGATGGCGCAGGCGAACATCTGCACATTCGGCAGCCCACGGTAGGCGAACAGGATGGCCTTCTGGATCTTGTTGTGGAAGAACGCCGCGTCCTGATCGGCGGCCAACAGGTCCTCGACCTCTTCGTCGGAGTTCAGACCCTTTTCTTCAAGTATCACTTGAAGTTTCTTGTCAGCCAGCAACGCCTGTTCCAGCAGGAAGCTTCCCGCCAGCAGATGCCCCAGCATGTCCAGGAAGGGCACCGCATTGAGCATCAGGCTCAGAGCCCCATCGGGGCGTTTCGGTACCGTGGTGACCACCCCGGTCAACGTCTCCAAGGCCTTCGCCAACTGCTCTCCTGGAGCTGCCAGCCGGGTGTCCGCCTGCAGCCGCTCTACGGTGGCGCCAACCCTGGCCAGAAGCTCCTGCAACGTCTGACCGTCGCGGGAGCGGAGCTTGCGTCCCACCAGATCGAGAGCCTGGATGCCGTTGGTCCCCTCGTAGATGGAAGCGATCTTGGCGTCTCGTAGGTACTGCTCAACCGGATAATCCTGGATATACCCATAGCCGCCGAAGACCTGCAGACACCACTCGGTGACCCGGAAACCCCAATCGGAGCACCAGGCCTTGCAGACCGGCGTCAACAGCTCGACGTGCGAGTGCCAGCGCTGGGCCTCTTCTCCCTCGGCGGTGTGGGAAAGGTCGATACACCTGGCGGTCTCCAGAAGCAGGGCTCGCATACCCTCCACATAGGCCTGCGAAGTGAGCAACAACCGGCGCACATCGGGGTGCTCGATAATGGCCACCGGCGCCGCGTCGGGATCGCCCATCCGGGTCCATTTCCGGCTCTGGATACGTTCACGGGCGTAGTCCTGGGCGGCCTGATGGGCCGCCGCACCGATGGACATCCCCTGGAGACCGACATCCAGGCGGGCGGCATTCATCATCTCGAACATCAAACGCATACCACCGTTCTCTTTTCCCAGCAGAAAGCCCTCGCAGCCCCCGTTGGCGCCGAAGAGCATGCTGCAGGTCGGCGATCCATGGATGCCCATCTTGTGCTCGATGCCGCCACAGACCACATCGTTGGCCTCGCCGATGGTGCCATCGGCGGCGACCCGGTACTTGGGAACCAGAAAGAGCGACAGCCCCTTGGTCCCCCCGGGGGCGTCCGGCAGTCGGGCCAGGACCGCGTGCACGACGTTGTCGGTGAGATCGTGGTCGCCGAAGGTGATGAAGATCTTCTCCCCGGTGATGCTGTAGCGTCCCTCCCCCACCGGTTCGGCGCGGGTCGTGGAGGCACCCACGTCGGAGCCGGCCTGCGGTTCCGTCAGGCACATGGTGCCGGTCCACGCTCCGGTATAGAGCTTCTCGCAGTAGAGCCGGCGTAGCTGGTCGGTGCCGTAATGCTCCACCAGCTCGCCGACACCGCGGGTCAGCAGGGAGATCAGAGAGAGAGAAGTGTTGGCACCAGAGAAGAGATCGTTGGCTGCCAGGCTGACCTGGTGCGGCAATCCCAGTCCCCCGTAGTCGGGGTTGTTGACACAACCGATCCAGCCACCCTCAGCCAGGGTCTTGTAAGGCTGCTGATAGACCTGGGGTACGGTGACCTGGCCGTCTTCCAGCCTCACCCCTTCCCGATCGCCGGGCTCGTTGGCCGGGTCCATCTCCTCCTGGGCGATCTTCAGCGCCTCTCCCAGCACCAGCTCGATATTCTCGCGGTCCCAATCGGCAAACCGCTCGCTCGCCAAAACGCTCTCCAGATCCAGCCAGTCGAAGAGTTGAAACCTCAAATCCTGTAGATCGGCTTTGTAGCTCATCATCCACTCCCTATCGGTCGATTCACCCCGTTGTCCTCCACCCTCTCAGCCGCAGTGCGGCATGACTATTGTACTCGGGAATCGCGCGGCCGGATTCAGAGCCGTGACCCTGTCGGGTCTCACTCTTGCTCTCGACTGACAGTCGTTGTAGGTTACTGGCCTTCCGAAGCACGCGCCGGTGGCTCAATGGATAGAGCATCGGACTTCGGATCCGACGGTTGGGGGTTCGAGTCCCTCCCGGCGCGCCACCTGCCCTCCAGTCAAGATCCCAGAACCCCAAGCCGACGGCTTTCAATTCTGGGCCATCCGCAACCGTGGATCGTCGAGTCGCAGGCGATACATCATCTGGTTGTAGTTGTACCGGGGGGTCTTGTGGGGTGCGTTGGTGAAGGAGACTGTGTAGGTCCCTTCGACATAAATGATTCGCCCCTCCTCCTGATTGAAGAACGGGTGTGTGGCCACGTTGTAGAAGTTGTACTCGTCGTGATGAATGATCTGGATGGCACTGCCGTAGGGGCCTTCCGGCTGCATCGCCTCCGCGTAGTAGACATCACCGAAGTCCTCCATCAGGAGGATCCAGCGCTGCCGGTACTCATTCCAAACCACGCACGACACCCGCTTGGCGTCGGCAGGTAGAGAGACAACACGGTCCTCCCACTGGCTCGTATCCCGAATCGCATCCCAGTCGTTCGGCACCCGCAGCCAGGGATACAGGTACCAGTAGCCCTCATGCAGGAAAGGATGGGATGAATAGTGCTCTCTTCGACAGGGGATCTGCAGCCAGGGATCGAAGACCTCCTGCGAATCATTGAATAGGGCCAGGCCACACTCTTCTGGGAATCCCAGACCTTTTTGACGGGTATAGGTGGCAACAAGGCGCTCTCGACCGTCTGCATCCGCCGGTGGTATCAGCCCTTCGATCCAAACCAGTCCCTCTCCCGGGAGTTGCAGCATCTCCTTCACGCGCCCTGCCGAATCAGTGAAGTATTGGTAGTTGACCGCGACGGAAGGGTCTTCCTGCAGATCGCTGGTTGCCGCCGAGACATTGAAGTTCCAATAGGCCGGTCCAAGGGTGTCACCCCAGATCCAGAAGATCCGTCCTCGGTAGATCGCCGCCGAAACGGTGTCCTGTCCGAGCACCTGGGCGTTCAACAGCGGCTCCTCCATCGGCACCCGTAGGCCGGCCATAACGCTGTCTCGATAGATGCCCTCACCCGTGAGACGGTAGAGCCGCTCGGCCACCATGGTTCGGCGTAGCTTTACATCTACGGTGTCTCCGGGTTCTAGTTTGACATTGACCCCCGGACCGAGGGGAGTGTCATTCAGGAGCTCATACCCATCGCTGCGAACCGCAAGGAACACCTCACGTCCTCGCAACGATGGCTCATGCAGAGCGGCGACGCCGGCGCTGTCGGTCCAGTATTCGACCTCATTGGGGAGTCTCAGGCTGACGAGAGGCACGCCACGGCCCGTCTGGTCATCGACGACCCGAACAACAAAGTACTCTGCAGGCCTCTCGCAGGCGTATGACCCGATCATCACAGCCAGCACGGCGGTGGTCGCAGACCGCATTCTGATTCTCACCACGAGTCCGATTCTGGACTGCGGAGGCTCAGATCCGATTCGTCCATGACTGTGCCCCCAGTGTTTCGATTCTACTCTTGCAGCGTGGAATTGGACCCACCTGGGGATTTCGGATTGGCGGTCAGGTTCAAGGGGCATCCGGACATCGGCCAGCACGATCGCGGTAGGATCGCCTCGACTCGCGACCTGTCTGAGGACCCACCGATGAAGATCGTCATTGCCATGGATTCGTTCAAAGGAAGCCTCTCGGCGCTGGAAGCGTGCCAGGCGGCCGAGCGCGGAATTCGCCAGCAGCTGCCCGCGGCCGAGATCGTGCTCTGCCCTCTGGCCGATGGGGGCGAAGGGACCGTCAAGACCCTGGTGACGGCGACCGGCGGGGAGTGGATCGAGAGAGAGGTCACCGGGCCGCTCCCCGACCAGCGGGTGCGAGCCGGATTCGGGCTGCTACCGGGCTCGAAGGTGCTGGTCGAGATGGCCAAGGCCAGCGGCCTCGAGCTGCTTCGCCCAGACGAGCTCGATCCGTTGAAGACCACCACCTTCGGTACCGGCGAGTTGCTCCGGGCCGGACTCGAGACAACTCCCGAGAAGCTGTGGATGGCGGTCGGGGGCAGTGCCACGGTCGATGGCGGGGTCGGAGTGGCCATGGCGCTGGGCTGGAAGTTCTACGATCGCCAGGGTGTCGAGGTCGGTCTTGGTGGTGCGGAGGTCGGCAGGATCCACTCGATCGAGGTACCGGACGAGCTCTCGCTGCCACCGTTCGAGGTGCTCTGTGATGTCGAGAATCCCTTTATCGGCCCCAAGGGCGCCGCTCGGGTCTTCGGCCCACAGAAGGGAGCCGACGCCGAGATGGTGGAGATTCTCGAGGCCAACCTCTCCTCGCTGGCCGACGTCATCGAGCGCCAACTCGGCGTCGCCCTGCACGAGATGGCCGGTGCCGGGGCCGCCGGCGGCCTGGCCGGGGGCGCCGTCGCCTTCCTCGGTGCCCAACTGGTCTCGGGCATCGAGGTGGTGATGGAGGCCACCGGTCTCCCGCAGCATCTGGCAGAGGCCGACTGGGTGGTCACCGGCGAGGGCAGATTCGACAGTCAGTCGCTGGATGGCAAGGTCGTTGCGGGAGTCTTGCGGCTCGCCGAACGATCTCGAACCGGAGTAGGAGTTCTGGCGGGCTCGATCACTGTTGCAGCCGGCGAGCTCGAGCGCCACAGGATCTCCGCCGCCCAGGCATCGAAACCGTCCGAGATGGACCTCGCGCAGGCTCTTGCCGAAGCTCCATCGCTGCTCGAGGCTGCAGCCAGTCGGCTGGCGCGAAGTCTCTGACGAAAAGGGGTCGCGGAGGCCCTACTCGGAGTTATCGAGATCGATCGCCTGGCGCAACCGCTTGGTGAAACCGGGTACGCCGGCGCGTACCCGCACCCAGGCCGGTAGCAAGGGAACACCCAGAGGATCTTCCTGATACCCGATCTGCGCCTGGCGCAGAGCCGCGACGAAGGTCTCGACCGCCTCGATCTCATCGTGCCGGTTGTGCTCGAGCCCGTTGATCTGTGCCAGGGCGTGAAACTGTTCGATCGCGCGACGGGCCATGCGGTCGTAGGTCGCCAGGATGGTGTTGAAGAGCGACGGCGAGAGCTGCACACCACCCTGGCCGAGGATGCGAAACAAGGTACCGCCGATGTCACGGGCCATCCGGTTGAGACCTTCGCTCGGTCTGCCCACCGCCAGGTCCTGGTGCTTGTGGTGGTAGGTGTCGGCCAGCTCTACCTGGCAGACTCGAGAGACCGTCGTGTGCTCGAAGACTTCGGACAGCAGCGAGACCTCCAGACCCCAGCTCGGCGAGATCCGGATCGACTTGGCGAGACTGCGAATCAGCGCGAATTCTCCCGACAGCGCGTAGCGGAAGCTGTCCATGAAGTTGAGGAAGTGGCGCGCCCGCGCCGGGTCCAGCCGTAGCAGAGCCCGGATGAGTGGGGTGTAGAAGAGTCTCGTCACCCGGCCATAGAGCTTGCCATCCGTACGCGCGTAGTAGCCCTTCGAAAACTCGAAATCGGTGGCGGGCAGCGCGATCGGGTAGATGAGTCGGGTCAGCATCTCCCGCCTGTAGCTGAAGATGTCGCAGTCGTGCAGGGCGATGGTGTAGATGTGCTTGTCGGTCAGCGCGTATCCCATGGCCAACCAGACCCCGCGCCCCTTCCCCTGCTCCGCGATGGTGAAATCGGCCTCTTGGAGCTCGTTGAGCAGGCTCTGGATCCGCGGTCCGTCGTGCCAGAGGACCGTGACGTCGGAGGGGAGCACCGAAAGAGCCTGCTTGGCGTGGCGGAACTGTTCCTCGCTGGCGCGATCGAGCGAGACGATGAAGCGACCGATGTAGTCGGCCCCTTCGAGCTCACTGATGATCCGGGTCATCGAATCGGTCTCGAATTCCGAGAAGAGCGCCGGCAGGATCAGCGCGATCTTCTGCGCCTGAGCGTACTCGCGCAGCTCGTCCTCGAGC
>CAJHZZ010000019.1_pt1 | contig 136265 bp, 131 predicted proteins | sample 9199071 | NCBI WGS metagenome assembly CAJHZZ01 (sample SAMEA7708275, study PRJEB35096) | sediment metagenome | biome: marine neritic benthic zone biome [ENVO:01000025]; feature: sediment [ENVO:00002007]; material: shallow marine sediment [ENVO:03000034] sea grass bed [ENVO_01000059] ...
GCTTTTGGCGATCACGCTCTGCAGGCCACCGAGGCCGGCTGGGTGACGGCGCGACAGATCGAAGCCGCACGTATCGCCATCGCCCGCGGTGTGAAGCGTGGTGGCAAGATCTGGATCCGGATCTTTCCGGACAAACCGATCACCAAGAAGCCCCTGGAGACCCGCATGGGTAAGGGGAAGGGGAACCCTGAAGAGTGGGTCGCGGTGGTGAAGCCGGGTCGAGTCCTCTTCGAGGTGGAGGGGGTGGATCCGGCGGTGGCGCGACATGCCATCGAGCTGGCGTCGCACAAGTTCGGGATCAAGACGCGCTATCTGTCGCGGCACTGATGGGAAGTTTGAGGGAATCGAGATGAAAGCTGCAGAGCTGAGGGAACAGACCGTCGAGGAGCTTCTCGACCGCGAGAAGGATTTGGCCGAGAGGCTCTTCGCCTTGCGGTTGCAGAAGGTCACCGGCCAGTTGGAGAGCCCGGCCAAGGTGCGCGAGGCCCGTCGGGACCTGGCCCGCGTTCTGACGGTGCTACGCGAGAAGGAACGGGGAGAGCAAGGCTGATGACCGAGCAGACGACAACAGAGGGCCGCGGCCGACAGCAGGTCAAGATCGGTACGGTGGTCAGCAACAAGATGGACAAGACGGTGGTCGTGAAGGTGACCAACACGGTCATGCATCGCTTGTATCACCGCTATATGAAGCGGACATCCAAGTTCTACGCCCATGATCCGGAGAACAATTGTCACATCGGGGACCAGGTGCGCATCGTCTCGGTGCGGCCGCTGTCGCGATTGAAGCGCTGGCGGGTCGACGAGGTCCTCAAGCGGGTCGAGGGAGTCTGAGTCATGATCCAGATGGGAAGCATTCTCGAGGTAGCGGACAACTCGGGAGCCAGAAAGATCGCCTGCATTCACTTGCGCGGCGGATCCGCCGGTCAGTACGGCGGTTTGGGTGACGTCATCACCGCATCGGTCAAGGAGGCGACGCCCGAGGGAACCGTCAAAAAGGGGCAGGTCGTGCGGGCGGTGATCGTGCGCACCCGTCGCGCCCACCGCCGCAAGGACGGTAGCCACATTCGCTTCGACAGCAATTCGGCGGTGTTGGTGAACGAGACCGGCGAGCCCATCGGCACCCGGGTGTTCGGGCCGGTGGCCCGCGAGCTGCGGGAGCGGCGATTCATGAAGATCGTGTCCCTGGCACCGGAGGTTCTGTAGGGTCGGCCGGCGGTACGCGGGTCGATAGATCGGGAGTTGAACGATGTTGAAGGTGAAAATCAAGAAGAACGACGAGGTCCTGGTTACCCGGGGCCGCGATCGCGGATACAAAGGACGTGTGCTGCGGGTCTTTCCCGCCGACGGTACCGCCATCGTGGAGCGGGCCAACATGATCAAGCGGCACACCAGACCCAACCCGAACAAGCAGATACAAGGTGGAATCGTCGAGCGTGAAGCGCCGATCCGGATCTCCAACCTGAAGCTCATCTGTCCCGAGTGTGGTAAGGCCACTCGGGTAGGTCGTAAGCGGTTGGATGATGGCAGCGGCATTCGGACTTGCAGGGTCTGCCAGGCCACCTTCAACTAGCGGCAAGAGAAAGCGACTGGATCATGGCAAAAGGAAAGACCGAGAGTCAGCTGCCGCGTCTCAAGGCGCAGTATCAGGCCGACGTCGTGGCGAAGCTCCAGAAGGAGTTCGGTATCGACAACGTCATGGCGGTACCGGGGCTCGACAAGATCGTGCTCAATATCGGACTCGGCGAGGCGACGCAGAACATCAAGCTGCTGGACGACGCCGTGGACGAGCTGCGTCAGATCGCCGGGCAGCAGCCGGCCATTACGCGGGCCAAGAAGTCCATCGCCGCCTTCAAGGTGCGCGAGGGTATGCCCATCGGCTGCCGGGTGACCCTGCGCGGCGATCGCATGTGGTACTTCCTGGATCGGCTGATCGCCACGGCTCTGCCGCGAGTGCGGGACTTTCGCGGCGTGTCCAACAGCGGCTTCGACGGCCGCGGCAACTACACCCTGGGAGTCCGGGATCATCTAATTTTTCCCGATCTGGACTACAACAAAGTCGACAGGTCCAAGGGAATGAACATCACCATCGTCACCAGCGCCGAGAACGACGAGCAGGCTTTCTACCTGCTGCAGGAGCTCGGAATGCCCTTTGCGCGCCGCCGCACCGCCGCGACGGCCTGAGTATCGAGTAGGAGGAGAGTTCCGTGGCCACCACTGCAAAGATCGCCAAGACCAAGAAGCGCGCCAAGTTCTCGGTGCGGCACCGCAACCGCTGCCAGCGGTGCGGACGTCCTCGTGGGCACATGCGGAAGTTCGGTCTCTGCCGAATCTGTTTTCGGAATCTCGCCTTGCAGGGTTACCTGCCCGGTGTCATCAAGGCGAGTTGGTAGAGAGCGCAAGGAGAGATCATGAGTATGACCGACCCCATTGCGGACCTGCTGAGCCGCATCCGTACGGCCCACCTGGCCAAGCACGATCGACTCGACGTTCCGGCGTCGAAGCTGAAGAGAGAGATCTGCGGCCTGCTGAAACAGCAGGGCTATATCAGTGATTTCGAGATTCTGGACGACGATCCGGTCAAGCGGGAGATCAGGGTCTTCCTCAAGTACACGAACGACGGCAACCCGATGATTCGCCATATCCAGCGGGTCAGCAAGCCGGGTCGCCGGGTGTATCGGGGGGCCGAGGATCTGCGACCGGTCCTGAACGGTCTCGGGGTCGGCATCGTGTCGACCTCCCAGGGTCTATTGACCGACAAAGAGGCCCGTCAGCGACGAGTGGGTGGCGAGATCCTCTGCGAAGTCTGGTAGGAGAGAGAAAGATGTCACGCGTAGGCAAGCAACCAGTGTCCATTCCCGACGGCGTCAAGGTAGGCCTCGAGGAAGGATTCTTCTTCGCCGAAGGTCCGAAGGGACGGGTGGAGGAGTCGCTGCTGGACGGACTGCACGTCGCGGTCGAGGACGGGGTCGTGACGGTGACACGCACAGAGGACACCAGCGAGGCCCGGGCCAAGCACGGGCTGATGCGGTCCCTGCTGGCCAATGCCGTTCATGGGGCGGCCCAGGGGTTCAGCAAGATTCTGGAGATTCACGGCGTCGGCTACCGGGCGCAGCTCAAGGGGCGGGAGATCCACCTCGCGCTGGGGTACTCCCACCCGGTGGTCTTCGAGGTGCCCGAGGGAATCGACGCTCAGGTGGACGAAAAGGCCGGCAAGATCACGGTCACCGGCGCCGACCGCCAGCAGGTCGGACAGGTGGCTGCCGACATCCGCAGCCTGAGGAAACCGGAGCCCTACAAGGGCAAGGGGATCCGCTACAGCGACGAGCTGGTGCGTCGAAAGGTCGGCAAGGCCGGAGTTGCCGCCAAATAGAAGGTCGAGGAGTTTCAAGGATCATGGACAAAGCGAAGAGAAAGCTCCAACGACGCCAGCGGGCGCACCTCAGGGTTCGCGGCTCCGTCCAGGGCTCCAGCGAACGACCGCGTCTGGCGGTCTACAAGAGCTCCCGCTACATCTATGCCCAGGTCATCGACGATCTGAAGGGCGAGACCCTGGCGCAGGCGAACTCCCGCGAAGAGGCTGCCAAGGGCAAGTTCGAGGGTGGTCCGACCACCAAGTCCGCGGCGCGGCTGGTGGGGGAGATCGTCGGCGAGCGGGCCAAGAGTCTGGGCATCGAGAGCGTCGTTTTCGACCGCGGTGGCTATCAATTTCACGGACGGGTCAAGGAAGTCGCCGAGGGCGCCCGCTCCAAAGGACTGCAGTTCTAAGAGCTCGGAGGAGAATAGTAGTGGCCAGAAATTTCGACAGCGATCCCGAGTTTTTCGAGCAAGTCATCGATATCAACCGGGTCACCAAGGTGGTCAAGGGCGGTAAGAACTTCTCGTTCACCGCTCTGGTGGTCATCGGCGACGGTAGCGGCCGGGTCGGCTACGGCTCCGGCAAAGCCAAGGAGGTTCCCAGCGCCATCCGCAAAGGGGTGGAGATCGCCAAGAAGAACCTCTGTCGGGTGCCGATGACCGGTACGACGATTCCACACGAGGCCCTGGGACGCTTCGGCGCCAGCCAGGTGCTGCTGAAGCCGGCTTCCGAGGGTACCGGTGTCATCGCCGGCGGTGCCGTTCGCGCGGTGATCGAGAGCGTCGGCTATCAGGACATCCTGACCAAGTCGTTGGGTTCCAAGAACCCACAGAATGTCATCAAGGCCACCATGGATGCGCTCCAGCAGCTGCGCAACGAGAAGACCGTCATGCGGCAGCGCGGACTGGCCATGGAGGCGGAGAAGAGCTGAGCCGGATAGCGGTCAGCAGTGGGTTGGAGAGATTATGGGCAAGGCAAAGACAGTGAGAGTTCGACAGATCCGCAGTCTGGCGGGACGGCCACGTACCCAGCGTGAAGTGGTCCGTAGCCTCGGTCTGCGACGGATTCGGCACGAAGTCGAGCGACTCGATACGCCTGCCGTGCGCGGCATGGTGAACAAGGTTCCCCATCTGGTGGAAATCGTGGAGGAAGACCGATGAAATTGCACGATCTTTCGCCGGCCAAGGGTAGCAAGCAGAATCGCAAGCGGATCGGTCGCGGTCCCGGTTCGGGTACCGGCAAGACCGCCGGTCGTGGACACAAGGGTCAGCGGTCGCGTTCGGGCTACAGCCAGCGACTGGGATTCGAGGGTGGCCAGATGCCGCTCATCCGTCGGGTGCCGAAGCGGGGTTTCACCAATATCTTCAGGACCCGCTACCAGGTGGTGAACCTCGCCAGCCTGGCCGAGCTCAGCGGCGAGATCACACCCCAGACCCTGATCGACAAGGGACTGGTCCGCGCCGGGCATCCGGTCAAGATCCTGGGTGATGGCGAGATTGCCACGCCCATCCAGATCCAGGCCCACAAGTTCAGCGCCAGCGCCAAGGCGAAGATCGAGGCGGCTGGTGGTAGCTGCGAGGTGTTGGAATCGTGATCGATAGTTTTCGCAATATTTTTGCGATTCCCGATCTGCGCAAGCGGCTGATGTTCACCTTCGGTCTGCTGGCCGTGTATCGCATCGGCTGCAACATTCCCACCCCGGGCATCGATCCCCAGGCGCTGGTGGAATTCATGCAGGCCATGAAGGGGACCCTGCTCGGCTTCGTCAACACCTTTACCGGCGGCAGTCTGGAGCGGGTGGCGGTCTTCGCGCTGGGCATCATGCCCTACATCACGGCCTCCATCATCCTGCAGCTGCTGACGGTGGTCTGGCCCTACCTGGAGAAGCTCTCCAAGGAAGGGGAGCTGGGGCGGCGCAAGATCACCCAGTACACCCGCTACCTGACCATGGGCATCTCGATGATCCAGGGCATCACCATCTCGCTCTGGCTGGAGCGCATGACCACCCCGGGCGGCGGCACCCTGGTCCCCAATCCGGGTTGGGGATTCCGTTTCATCACCGTCTTGACGCTGACCACCGGTACGGCCTTCGTCATGTGGCTGGGTGAGCAGATCACCGAGCGTGGTGTCGGCAACGGCATCTCGTTGATCATCTTCGGCGGTATCGTCGTCGGTCTTCCGGGTGCCATCTTCACGACGGTGGGCAGCATCCAGAGTGGCACCATGTCGATCCTCAAGCTGATCTTCCTGTTGATCTTCATGCTCGCGGTGGTGGCGTTTATCGTCTACATGGAGCGCGCCCAGAGACGTGTTCCGGTGCAATACGCCAAGCGGGTGGTGGGACGCCGGATCTACGGCGGGCAGAACACCTATCTGCCGCTGCGGGTCAACACCGGTGGTGTCATTCCCGTCATCTTCGCCAGCTCGGTGGTGATGATTCCGACCACCGTCGCCGGCATGTTCCAGAACGAGTGGCTACAGAACATCGCCGACGCCGTGGGTTGGGGACAACCCATCTACTATCTGCTGTACTCGGCGGCGATCATCTTCTTCTGCTACTTCTATGTTTCGATCATCTTCAACCCGGCGGACACGGCAGAGAACCTGCGCAAGTACGGCGGCTTCATCCCCGGCATCCGGTCGGGCAAGCGGACCGCCGAGTACATCGATCGGATCCTTACCCGCTTGACCCTGGTAGGTGCAGTCTATCTGGCAGCGGTCTCCATCCTGCCCAACTTTCTGCTCAGCGGCTTCAAGGTCGAAGGTCTGCCCTTCATCGGTGCGACCCTCGACGCGGTGCTACCCGCCTGGGTGACGCAGGGAATGGGCATCAACTTCTATTTCGGCGGTACCTCACTGCTGATCGTCGTCGGCGTGGCCATGGATACCGTCCAACAGGTGGAGAGCCAGTTGGTGATGCGTAACTACGAAGGCTTCATGAAGCGGGGCCGGATCCGAGGACGAAGGTAGCAGGATCATGCGACTCATACTTCTGGGAGCGCCCGGCTCGGGCAAGGGAACACAGGCCGAGATTCTGGCGAAGAGGATCGAAGTGCCGTCCATTTCGACCGGTGAGATGTTGCGCCAGGCGGTGGCGGCCGGCAGCGATCTGGGCCAGCGGGTAGAGACCATCATGGCTGCGGGAGATCTGGTGGACGATGCCACCATGGCCGACGTGGTCCGCGAGCGTCTGGGCCAGGCCGACGCGCAGGTCGGCTTCATTCTGGATGGCTATCCACGGACCTTGGGACAGGCAGCGACGCTGGCCTCGATCCTGGAAGGGAAGAGCTGGTCGCTGGACGGAGTGGTCTACATCGAAGTCCCGGAGGACGAGTTGATCCAGCGTGCGCTGGCGAGAAAGCGGGCGGACGACCAGGAAGAGGTCATTCGGCAGCGACAGCAGGTCTACCGCCGCCAGACCCAGCCACTCATCGATCACTACGCCGACCAGGGTCTGCTGCGACCGGTGGATGGTCACCGAACCATCGACGAGGTGGCGGCAGGCGTCATCGAGGCGCTCGAGGTGACGAGCTGATGGTTCTCAAGACGCGCGGCGAGATCGACCTGATGGACGAAGCCAATCGCATCGTTCACAGGGTGCTGGATGGCATCGACGAGGTGATCGCCCCGGGGGTGACCACCCGAGAGCTCGACCAGCAGGCGGAAAAGATCATCCGGGAGGCCGGCGCGGTCCCCGCTTTCCTGAACTATCGGGGCTTTCCAGCGACGCTCTGCACGTCGATCAACGATGTCATCGTGCATGGAATTCCGAACGACACACCGCTGGCCGCAGGCGACATCGTAGGTGTCGACTGTGGTGTCCTGTACAAGGGGTACTACGGTGATGCAGCGCGAACCTTCGCTGTGGGTGAGATCTCCGAAGCGGCTCGAGAACTCATGGACGTGACCCGGAAATCCCTCGAGCTGGCGGTGGAGCAGGTCCGACCGGGCAACCGTCTCTCGGACATCGGTTATGTAGTACAGAAGCACGCCGAGAGCCATGGCTTCTCGGTGGTTCGCGAGTTTGTGGGTCACGGTATCGGTGCGGCTCTCCATGAGGATCCGCAGGTGCCGAACTTCGGCAACCCCGGTAAAGGACCGCGGCTCGAGCCGGGGTTGGTCCTGGCCATCGAGCCGATGGTCAATGCCGGGCTCGCCGGAGTCAAGGTCGATGCAGATGGCTGGACGGCGCGCACGCCGGACGGCGAGCTGTCGGCCCATTTTGAAGTGTCCGTCGCCGTCACCGATCAAGGGCCCAAGGTCCTGGGAGTCGGCGCCGGTGGAGTTTGAATCGTCGATCTGAAGACGAGGAGTGGCTGTGGCTAAGGAAGAAGCGATAGAAGTCGAGGCAGTGGTCGTCGAACCGCTACCCAACGCGATGTTTCGCGTCGAGATGGAAAACGGCCATCGCGTCTTGGCCCACGTTTCGGGGAAGATGCGCAAGCATTTCATCCGAATCCTGCCCGGTGACCGGGTGCGGGTGGAGCTGTCGCCCTACGACCTCAGTCGTGGCCGGATCGTCTACAGGTTGAAGGGCTGAGGCCCAGGAGAGCGCCATGAAAGTGCGTGCTTCGGTAAAACGAATGTGTCCCAAGTGCAAGATTATCCGCCGCCACGGCGTGGTGCGGGTGATCTGTGAGAATCCAAAACACAAGCAACGGCAAGGGTAGAGAGAATGGCTCGAATCGCAGGCGTTGATCTGCCGCAGAACAAACAGGTTTGGATCGGACTGACCTATATCTACGGAATCGGTCGGACCCGGTCGCGCGCGATTCTCGCTACCGCGGGAGTCGAGGAGACGGTCAAGGTCAAGGACCTGACCGAGGATGAAGCCAGGAAGATTCGGCAGGTCGTCCAGGACGAAGGCCGTGTCGAGGGTGATCTTCGCAAGGAGATCGGCCAGAACATCCGGCGCCTCATCGAGATCGGCTCCTACCGCGGAATCCGTCACCGTCGGAGTCTGCCCGCCCGGGGTCAGAGGACCCACACCAACGCCAGGACCCGCAAGGGACCTCGTCGCGGAGCGGTGGCCGGCAAGAAGCAAGTCAAGAAGTAGGAATAGGGGTTAAAGGATGGCAAAACCTCGCGGAAGCAAGGGTGGTAAGAAGAAGGAGAAGCGCGTTGTTCCCCACGGGGTGGCGCATATCCAGGCGACGTTCAACAACACGTTGATCACCATCGCCGATCCAGAAGGCAACGTGGTCAGCTGGTCGTCAGCGGGTCGTATCGGTTTCAAGGGATCGCGGAAGGGAACTCCCTTCGCGGCCCAGGTGGCTTCTCAGAATGCGGCGCAGATCGCCAGGGATTCGGGGATGAGAACCGTCGAAGTGCAGGTCACGGGTCCAGGGGGTGGTCGCGAGTCGGCCGTCCGGGCCCTGTCAGCTTCGGGTCTCTCCATCAAGTCGATTCGGGACGTAACTCCCATACCCCATAACGGTTGCCGGCCGAGAAAACGGCGCCGCGTGTAGAAGAAGGAGGAGTCAACAGTGGCACGCTATTCAGGACCCGTCTGCCGGCTTTGCCGCCGCGAGCGCATGAAGCTGTTCCTCAAGGGGGACCGCTGCTTCAAGGAGAAGTGCGCCATCGAGCGTCGAGCCTATCCTCCGGGTCAGCACGGTCAACGTCGAGGACGTCGTAGTCTGGGGTATGGTCCGCAGCTGCGGGAGAAACAGAAGGTCAAGCGGATCTACGGAGTTCTGGAGAAGCAGTTCCGGAACTACTTCAAGGACGCCGAACGGAGCCGCGGAGTAACTGGTGACAATCTGTTGATCAGCCTCGAGCGTCGTTTGGACAACGTGGTCTACAACCTCGGTTTCGCTTCGTCGCGAGCCCAGGCTCGCCAGTTGGTGCGTCATGGACACATCCAGATCGATGGCGCCAAGACGACCATTCCCTCGTACCAGGTCAAGTCGGGGCAGCAGGTCGGAGTCAAAGAGGGTAGCCGCAAGAATGAGTTCATCAGGGCCAGTGTGGAGACCGCGCGCGGGCGTGGTATCCCCAGTTGGCTCGAGTTGGATCCGGATAATTTCGTTGGGAAGGTCACAGCACTTCCCACTCGCGAAGACATCAAGCTGCCCATTGAAGAGCAGCTGATCGTCGAGCTTTATAGCCGTTAGTCGGCGAGAAGGAGTCGTCTTATGCTTTGGAAGGGATTTCAGCGGCCGAAACGCCTCGAGGTCGATGGCGAGACCCTGTCGCCGACCTACGCCCGGTTCGTCGCCCAGCCGTTCGAGAGAGGATTCGCCACCACTGTAGGCAACGCACTACGCCGCTGCCTGTTGTCTTCGATCGAGGGCGCCGCGGTTACCGCGGTCCAGATCGAAGGGGTGCTGCACGAGTTCTCGTCGATGCCGGGTGTGGTGGAGGATGTCACCGATCTCATCCTGAACCTCAAGGACATACCGATTCGTATGCACGCCGAGGGGCCGAAGTTCCTCAGCCTGGATGTGAGCGGTCCCGGGGCCATCACAGCCGGTCAGTTGACCGGTGATCCGCAGGTGGAGATCTGCGACCCCGATGTCCATATCGCCACCCTGAACGAAGAGGGCAAGCTGAAGCTCCAGGCCCAGATCAGTGCCAGCCGTGGCTACGTCAGCGCCGAGAAGAATTTCGACGAGAGTCTGGGTCTCGGTTGGGTGCCGGTGGACTCGGTCCATTCGCCGATCAAGCGGGTGACCTACCGTGTGGAGGCCGCCCGAGTCGGGCGGGCAACCGACTACGAGCGGTTGATCCTCGAGATCTGGACGAACGGCACCGTGAGTCCGGAAGAGGCGGTCTCATTGGCTTCGACACTGCTCAAAGAGCACTTGATGATCTTCATCCAGTCCGAAGAGAGCGTGGTCGAAGAGGTGGTCACCGAGACGACCGAAGAGGTTTCCGGGATCGATGTCGTGCTGGCCAAGACCATCGACGAGCTGGACCTGTCGGTGCGCTCGGCCAACTGTCTCAAGAACGCCAACATCCACACCCTGCGGGATCTGGTACGCCGCTCCGAGCGGGAGATGCTGGAGACCAAGAACTTCGGTCGCAAGTCGCTGGAAGAGGTGCAGGAGATCCTGGCCGACTTCGGTTTGCGACTTGGCATGGATGTGCCGGAGGACTCGACCCAGGCGCGGGCCTGAGGTCGCAGAGGAGTCTTGAACCATGCGTCATCGTATGAGAGGCCGCAAGCTCGGCCGCAGCCCGGCCCATAGAAAGGCCTTGTTCCGAAACCAACTGGCGTCGCTGGTCAGGGAGGAGCGCATCAAGACGACGCTCCACAAGGCCAAGGAGTTGCGGCCCATCGCCGAGAAAGTGGTGACCCAGGGCAAGAGGGACACCCTGCATGCCCGGAGGCTGGTCAATCGTTGGCTGCCCGAACGGCAACTGGTCAAGAAGGTCTTCGATGACATTGCACCCCGCTTTCAGGAGCGACCAGGCGGGTACACCCGGATCATCAAGCTCGGCCCCCGCCGGGGTGATGGTGCCGAGATGGCGGTGATCGAGTTCGTCGAGTTGGGTAGCGGTGAACCCGAGCCCGAGAAGAAGGGCAAGAAGGGGAAGGGCGCGAAGTAGGCTCCCCCGATAGAATCCAAGCAAGAGGGCCGGTTCTCGAAAGAGAGCCGGCCCTTTTGTGTGGATCGATTGAAGGGATCAAATCAGTGGTGCTCTTCTTCCTTCTCCCTCTCGAACTCGGCGATGATCTTGTTGCGGATCTGCTTCGGTACCTCTTCGTAGTGGGACATCTCCATATGGAAGCTGGACCGTCCCTGGGTCATGGAGCGCAGAGCCGGCGCGTAGTCCAGCATCTCCGCCATCGGTACCACCGCGTTGACCACCTGGGTGCCGTTCTTGCTGTCCATCCCCTGGGGCTTGCCCCGACGCTGAGACAGGTCGCTCATGATGTCACCCATGAACTCCTCGGTGGTGTAGATGTCCACCTTCATCACCGGTTCCAGTAGCGTCGCCATGGCTTTGCCCATGGCGTCCTTGAAGGCCAGGGAACCGGCGATCTTGAAGGCCATCTCGGAAGAGTCCACATCGTGGTACTGGCCGTCCTTGAGGCGGACCTTGAAGCCCACCACCGGATAGCCCGCCAGGTAGCCCCTCTTCGACGCCTCCTGGATTCCCTTCTCGACGGCCGGACGATATCCCTGCGGGATGCTGCCCCCGAAGATCTCGTCGATGAACTCGAAGTCCCCGCCTGGATTGGGCTCCATCATGATGCGGCAGTCGGCGAACTGACCGCGGCCGCCGGTCTGCTTCTTGTGACGGCCGTGACCGTCGGCTTTCCTGCGGATGGTCTCGCGATAGGGGACCTTGGGCGGGTGCAGGATCACTTCCACCTGAAAGCGCTTCTTGAGCTTGGCGACCGCGATCTCGACGTGTAGCTGGCCGGTGCCGGAGAGCAGGAACTCCCCAGTCTCCTGGTTGCGGGCGGCATGCAGCGTCGGGTCTTCGTCCATCAGGCGGGCCAGCGACTCCCCGATCTTCTCTTCGTCGCCCTTGGATTTGGGCTCGATGGCGAAGGAGATAGCCGCTTCGCGGGGCTCCATCCAGGCCAGCCGCACCGGTCTGTCCTTAGCGCTCAGGGTGTCACCGGTCTTGGCCGACTTGAGCTTGGCGACGCCGCCGATGTCACCGGTCACCAGACGTGGAATGTTGCTGCCGTGCTTGCCCTGCAGGAGCATCAGATGGCCGAGCTTTTCATCCTTCTCCTGCTGCACATTCCAGAACACCGAGTCGCCGTCCAGGGTGCCGCTGACGACTCGCATCAGGGTCACCTTGCCGGTGAAGGGATCGCTCATGGTCTTGAAGACCAGGGTGCTCATGGGCTCGTCCGGGCTGGTCTTGACCTCCATCGGCTCACCACCGATGTTGGAGGCCGGAAAGATCTCTCGCTCGGTGGGTGAGGGCAGCAGGTCGACGACTGCATCGAGAAGACTGGCGGTGCCGATGCCGTGTCCCCCGGAGCTCATGGTGAGGGGAAAGATCTGGCGCTTGAGTATGGCCTGTCGCAGACCCTTCTTGAGATCGTCGTCGGGCAGGCTCCCGACCTCGAAGAACTCCTCCATCAGTTCGTCGTCGGTCTCCGCCACCGCCTCGATAAGGGTGGTCCGCCAGGTCTCCACCTCCTCTTGCATGGACTCGGGGATCTCGCCCACCTTGCCCTTGCCGTCGCCGTCCTTGGTGAAGGTGTAGGCCTTCTGGGTGAGCAGATCGACGACTCCAGCGAATTCGTGCTCAGTGCCGATGGGAATCTGCACCGGCACGATTTCGCGACCAAAGGACTTCTTCAGGCCCTCGAGGCAGGGTTCCAGCAGCGCCCGCTCGCGGTCCATCTTGGTGAGATGGATCATCGCCGGCAGTTCGATCTCGGTGGCGTACTCCCAGACCTTCTCGCTGGTGACCTGGACGCCGGCCGTGGCGTTGATGCAGACGACGGCCGTATCGGCAGCGCGCATGGCGGCCCGGGTTTCGTCGAAGAAGATGCCGTAGCCGGGGCAGTCGAGAACGTTGATCTTGTGCTGCCGCCAGGGCAGGAAACAGGTCGCGAGTCCGATCGAGATACCGCGCTCGATCTCCTCCGGATCGAAGTCGGTGGTGGTGTTCCCATCCTCCACCCGATTCATCCTGTTGACCACCCCACCGGTATAGAGCATGGCGCTGGTGAGCGTGGTCTTACCCGTGTCGTTGTGTCCGGTGAGCGCGATGTTGCGAATCACCTCCGAGCTGTCCACCTGCATGTGAGAACCTCCTCCCAATCGAGCGTCAAGCAGAAGCAGAACTATACCATATCCGGAACCCTCTCCGAGACCCGGGTGGAATGCCACAAGTGCCTTGTTTTCAGTCCTTTACGGTGCCATCTACGGAGTGCTCGAGGAGCCTCCAGCAGGCACCATCTCAGGTGTTCCGAAGGGCGCCAGCTGAGCCTCGATCTGGGCCCGTGGACCAACCGCAACGACACCCATCGCTGCCGGCCGGAGGTGCTCCCTGGCGAGTCTCTGGATGTCCTCGCAGGTGACTGCGGTGATCTGTTCGAGATAGCGCTGGAAATAGTCGCGGGGCAGATTGTAGACGGCGAGATCGGCCAGTCGGGAGGCCAGACCTTCGATCCTCTGCAGGGTGTAGGGAAAGATCCCCAATAGATAGCTCTGGGTGTCCGCCAGCTCGTCGGCAGTCACCGGCTCGTCCTGGAGCCGTCGGAGCTCTGCCAGGATCTCCTGCACTGCCACTTCGACGGCATCGGTATCGATGGAGGTGGCGATTACGAAGGGTCCCGGCCCCCGACGTTGCGAGAAGCTGGTGGAGACACCATAGGTGATGCCGAGGCGCTCGCGCAGGTTGAGATTGAGGCGGCTGGTGAATTTTCCCCCGAGGAGGCTGTTCAGGACGATCAGTCCAGCCCGCTCCGGATGGGATCTGGGCACGCCGACCGAACCGAGCCAGAGCTCGGTCTGAGGTGCCTGGGGTCGATCGACCAGACGGACGCGCAGGCTCTCGAGGGCGGTCGGCTCCACCGCGGCGTAGTCGGGCCGGGGCTCTCCCTGCCAACCGCCAAAGGTCTCCTCGACGACCGACATCATCGACTCGGGCTGCAGATCGCCGACCAGGATCAGGGCTGCGCCGGCGGGGGAGATCTGCCGCCGAGCCGACTCGAGGATCTCGTCTCGCTGGATGGCTTCGAGGGTCGCCGGTCGGCCGAGCAACGGATGGGCATAGATGGTGCCTTCGTAGAGCACCTGGAGCAGAGCGTCGGAGGCCAGGTTGCCCGGCTGGGCTCGTCGACGCTGGAGCTCGGCCAGGTGCAATTGCCGGAGTCGCTCGATCTCTCGATCGGGAAAGGTCGCTTCGCTGGCGATCTCGGACAACAGCCGCAGACCCTGACTGGCGTGTTTGGCTAGCACTCCCAGCGAGGCCGCCATGGTGTCCCAGTCGGCCTGACTGGCGAGGTAACCGCCCAACGACTCGACCTGGTCGGCGATCTCCAAGGCGGCGCGCGCGCTGGTCCCCTCGTCCATGACCGCTGCGGTGAGCGCCGCCAGACCAGCGCGGCTCGAGGGGTCCTGCTGGCCGCCCCCAGGCATGACCAGGAGCTGATGGATCAGCGGGCCCCGCGGATAGGGTGCCAGGTAGACGTCGAGACCGTTGTCCAGTCTGTGGATCTCGAAATCGGGAAATCTCGACGTTCGCGTCGGTCCCGCCGGTGGCGGGGCGGATCGTTGAGTGCCGACGGGATCGCCAAGGCTCATGCCTTCTCCTCGGGGATCACCGCCAGAGAGGTCATCATGTCGGGTCGCAGGAATCTGCTGGCCAGCTCCGCCAGCTCGGAGCGCTCCAGGCGACCGTAGATTTCGGGCTCGCTCTCGATGCGTAGTGGATCGTCGAAGTAGGTCGTGAACATGGACAGCAGGTCGGCTCGATCGTCCAGCTTCTGAAACTGGTCGGTCAGCGCGGTGATCACCTTGTTGCGAGCCCGCCGCAGGTCTGCCACCCCAGGCCCCGATTCCGCCATGGTGGTCAGGTGGCCCTCGATACTTCGTTGCAAGTCGCCGAGGTCGACGTCGGGCTTGGCCGTTGCCACGACCGCGAAGGTGGCCTGCAGCTCGGTGGGCAGTACGAAGGCGCTGACATCGGTGGCTATCTGCTGCCCGTAGACCAGGTCGGCGAACAGCGGACTGGACTTACCCGAGGAGAGCACCGCAGCCAGCAGGTCGGCCGCGTACCAGTCCTGGTGGCCGAACCCCGGGACTGTCGTGGCCATGTAGATGCGGCTCAATTCGACGGCGTCGGTCATCACCTCGTGCCCGGCGGTAGGTGGACGAAGACCCGGATCGATGACGGCTGGAATCGGCGGTCCGGCCGGAATCTCGGCGAAGAAATGCTCGACACGGTCGATGGCCTGGGACACTTCGAAGTCCCCCGCCAGGGTGAGCACCGCGTTGTTGGGTGCGTAGTAGGTCTCGAAGAAGGAGGCCACTCCATCCAGCGTCGCTCCCTCGATGTCCTCCATGTAGCCGATGACCGGCCAATGATAGGGGTGGGGAAGGGGATAGACGAGCTCGTGCAGACGCTCGAAAGCCCGGCCGTACGGTTGGTTCTCGATCCTCTCACGCCGCTCGTTCATCACCACCTGGCGTTGATTCTCCAGCTTCTCCTCATCGAGCGCCGGTAGCAGGAACCCCATTCGATCGGCCTCCAGCCAGAGTCCGAGATCGAGCTGATTCGCCGGTAGGGTCTCGTAGTAGTTCGTACGGTCGAACCAGGTGGAGCCGTTGGCGGTTCCGCCGGCTTGTTGCACCAGTCGAAAGTGGTCGTTGACCCCGACGTGCTGGCTGCCCTGGAAGAGCATGTGCTCGAACAGGTGAGCCAGACCGGTAGTCGAGGGTCGCTCGTTCTTGGAGCCGACGTGGTACCAGAGATTGACGGCCACCAGCGGCAGGGTGCGATCCGGCTGGAGGATCAGCCGTAGACCGTTGTCGAGACGGTGACGCACGACCTCGTAGCTCGGATTGGACGGCTTCGGCATGGCTGCAGGGATCTCAGCGGTGGCGGATCAGGCGGTGCGGGTGGTCAGGACATACTCCTGGATGCCGCTGCGTAGAAGATAGGAGGTCTCTACCTCGAAAGCCGGCATGAGCCTTTCCAGATCGGGCTCCTTGTAGCCGGGGCTGCGACGCTCGCGCTTCGAGTCGTTCTCATGGCGCAGGGTCTCTGGATCCAGCATCAGATAGCGACCGGGCAATTCCGGGATGGTGTGCAGCGTCGAGAGCAGGGCGAGCACCAGGGTGTCCCGACGGCAGAGACCGGCCAGATGGCGGCCGAGGGTCGAAACCTGCTGGCGGTCGAGATAGTTCAACAGGTCCCATACCAGAATGAGGTCGACCGCTGGCTCCTCCGGCTTGGGCAGGTCCTTGGCGAGAATGCGATCGAGCTTGGCTCGATCCAGCGCCGAGCGACCCGCCTGACTGCGGATGGTGTTGTAGAGATCGGCAATGAACAGCTTGGAGATAAAGGGTGAGAGAAACTGGACATTGCGGCCGAGAGCCGGTCCCAGATCCAGAACCCGTGAGCCTCCCAGGGCGCGGAATCGGCGCAGCACATGTTTCAGAGCCAACGAATGGTGGCTCTGTCCCTCCATCGACGAGGGACCAACGGCCGACGGGCTGGTCTGGGCCTTGGGTGCTACCACTCTGGGGGGGTCAGGAGCCCGGCTGCGACGGCCCTGAACCCGGTACGCGAGGTCTGTCCGGCTGCGGCTCACCCGGCTTGCGAGGTGCGGCCGGTGCAGGGCCGGTGGGCCCGGGTTTCGGAGCCATGGGCTGTGGGCTCGGCTGTTTGGCACGCTCCATGTCGATGGAGCCCTTGAAGCGTGAACCGTTCTCCAGGCGCACGCTGGGGGCGATGAGATTGCCCTCGACGTCGCCTGACGTCTCGATGATGACCTCCTGCTCGCCGAACAGGTCGCCGCGCACCTTGCCTTCGATGCGAATGACCCGGGCGTGGATGTCGGCCTTGACCCTGCCGGACTTGCCGACGGTCACTCCCTGTCCCTTGACGACGATCTTGCCGTCGATCTGCCCCTGGACGACCAACTCCTCCTCACCCGAGATCTCACCCTGGATCTTGAGGGTCGGGCCGACCACCGCCCGGTCACTGCGTCGCGGGGTGGCGCTGCGGGGGACGGGTGGCTCGGGTCGCTGGACGGTCTCGGGTGTCGGTTGCTCGTTTTCCTTCTTTTTCCACACTTGGCTGGCTCTCCGGTAGGTTGGTTGCCCGTCAGCGACGGGCCCTCCACGCTATTGGACCCCAGTCTTGAAGTCAAGATTGCTGTTCCGGATCTTGACTTACGCCCTGTTTGCGCCTTACAATCCTTCGCATGAGTCGCTTCCTCACTCAGCGCCAGAAAGAGATCCTGGACTTCATCCGCCGATTCTCGGAGGACAAGGGTATCTCACCCACCCACAAGGAGATCTGCGAGGAGTTCGGGTACTCGTCCTACGGCACGGTCCACAAGCACCTGAAGCTGTTGGAGCAGAAGGGGTACCTGCGTCGGCAGTGGAATCAGAAGCGAGGCGTGATGCTGGCCGAGGATCCGGAGACCACGGACGAAGGGCAGGAGAATGTCCTGCCCTTCTTCGGTATCATCGCTGCGGGCCGTCCGGTAGAGGCAGTGGCCGGGGATGACGTCGTCACCGTTCCGGACCATCTGTTGGGCGATCGCTCGAAGGATCATTTCGTCCTCAAGGTCGTGGGTGATTCGATGATCGAGGAGGGGATTCACGATGGCGACCTGGTGGTGGTTTCGCGCCGGGATGTGGCCCAGACTGGCGAGATGGTGGTCGCCCTGGTCGGTGACGAGGCGACCCTCAAGCGCTTCTACCCGGAAGGTCCCAAGATCCGTCTGCAGCCCGCCAATGCTCGCATGCAGCCACTGCTGCTCCCCGCCAACGACGTCAAGGTGCAGGGCATCGTGGTCGGTCTGATGCGCAAGTTCTAGCCACTACCTGAGCTGCGCCGCCGGCGGTCTCACGGGCCTCCAGTGCCAGCTGTGAAAGGGGTCACGACCGCCGGAATTGTGACATCTGCCCTAGAGTCGGATTCGGCGAAGTCGATACAATCGCTTTGCGCCATGAATCTCGAGCAACTACTCAAGTTCGTCACAGAAAAGGGGGCCTCGGATCTGCATCTGAAGCCCACCCGGCCGCCCATGCTGCGGATCAATGGACGGCTGATGCCCATCGAGGCCGAGCCGTTGCAGCCGGAAGAGATCCGCCAGATGATCCTGCCGATCCTGACCCCACAACAGAAGGCCAAGCTGGAGGAGTCGCTCTCCGTCGATCTCGGCTACGGCGTCCAGGGAACGGCCCGTTTCAGGGGCAACATCTACATGCAGAGGGGTACCTTGGCCGCGGCGTTCCGGCGGATCCCCTACGAGATCCTGGGAATCGAGGATCTGGATCTGCCGCAGGTGCTGGACGAGCTCTGCGATCTGCCTATGGGACTGATCCTGGTGACGGGCCCCACCGGCAGCGGAAAATCGACCACCCTGGCGGCGATGATCAAGCTGATCACGTCGATGCGGCCGGTGCATATCCTGTCGATCGAAGACCCCATCGAGTTCCTCTTCAGTGACGATGTGGCTTCCATCGCCCAGCGCGAGGTAGGGACCGACACGGTGAGCTTCTCGGAGGCCCTACGCAATGCCATGCGACAGGACCCCGATGTGATCATGGTCGGCGAGATGCGCGATTCGGAGACCATCGCCACCGTGCTGACGGCTGCCGAGACCGGCCATCTGGTCTTCTCCACCCTACACACCAACAGCGCCGCCCAGACCATCGACCGGATCCTCGACACCTTCTCGGGTGAGCAGCAGAAGCAGGTGCGGGTGCAGCTGGAGCAGGTTCTCAAAGGGGTGATCTCGATGCAGCTGCTGGAGAAGCAGGACGGCAGCGGCCGGGTGGCGGCCATGGAGATCATGCGGGCGACGCCCCGAATCTGCGAGCTGATCGAGCGTGGAGAGACCGGCAAGCTGCTGGAGGAGGTGGAGTCTTCGGTCTCCTTCTTCCGTATGCAGTCGATGAACCAATCTCTGCTGTCGCTGCTGGTCCACAGCACGATCTCCTACGCCGAGGCGATGCGGGCCTCTCCAGAACCCGAAGACCTTTCCCTCAAGCTGCGCAAGATGTTTCCGGCAATCGAAGAAAGAGGTGGTGACATGAGTCCTTCTTCAGCAGACTTCTCTCAGATCATGGAGCTCCATCAGTACCGCAAGCTCTATGAAGAGCAGGAGGAGAAGTTCAAGATCCGGATAACGGACAAGGAGGACGAGATCAAGACTCTCGATCAGACCATTGCCGAGCGGGATGGGCAGATCCAGGAGCTGCGCGGACAGATGGAAGAGATGGAGCGGCAGACCGAGAAGCTACGCGGCGAGTACGGGCGCCTGCGCAAGGAGGCCCAGGAGAAGATCGACAAGCTCTCCGAACGCATCAAGGAGCTCAACCAGCGTCTGATGGGCGGTAAGTAGCGGCCGCCCCACCCACCACCTTCAGGGTCCTTCGAGAGAGCGGAGAAGCTGGCCGGCCAGCTCCAGGGCCTCTGCTCTGCTGGTGATGGTGCCCTCGATCTGTCGGCGGCGCACGTCAGTCACGATCCGCCCCAGTCGGGGACCGGATGGCAATCGCAGGTGCTGTCGCAGATCGTCCCCGGTCACCAGAGGTGGTGGATCGAAGATCTGCTGCGGCTCGGCTGTCGCCAACTGGACCGCCCGGGCGACCGGCCCGTCGCCGTCGTCGGTTGTCCGGCTGCCGAAGAGTGCCAGCGCTTCCGGCCAGAGGTGGTCAGCCCGGTGGAGGTACCAGCGCAGCTCCGGGTCTGAGTCGGGCAGAGGGCCGCAGCCGAGGAGCTGGGCGACCTCTCGCGCCCTGGCCCGGGTGACCAAACCCCGCTGACGGAGTCTTTCCAGCAGCTCCAGTGGGGAGAGCCCCAGTACGCCGTCGAGATGGAGGAGGATCAGCGCCAGGCTGGCCCGAGCGAGATTCGAAGATGCGGGCATCGAATCCAGCCTGCCGCGAAGCCTCGAACAGGCCTGGGGAAGGTCGATCAGGTGGCTGTCGTCGATCGGCCGAGCGGTCGATAGCCCCACCAACGCTCCGGGGAGGATCCCCGATTCGATCCACAGGTCTGCGGCAATCTCGAGGCGGGGCAGTGCCAGGGTCAGCTCGATCTCCTGGCGGATTCGCTCACTGGCCACCGAGGAGAGCTGGGGCAGCGACTGCCAGGCTCGGGATCGGGTAGCGGAGTCGATCCGGAAGCGGTCGAGCTGGGCCGCGAACCGGCAGAGCCTCAGGATCCGCAACGGGTCCTGAGCGAAGGCCTCCCTGGTGGTCATGCGCAGGGTCCCGGACAGCAGATCCGCTACTCCCGCAAAGGGGTCGATCAGAGCGCCCGTAGTCAGATCGAGGGCGAAGGAGTGGATGGTGAGGTCGCGTCTTCGCAGATCGGACTCGAGGGTGTGGTTCCCACGATCCCAGAGATCGAGAGTGCCGGCTCTCGAGACGATCCGGTAGGCGGCGAATCTCTGCCCTCCGACCTTGACTGCCCGCCCCTCCAACCTGTCTGCGAGTCGCTCCGCCACTGCCTCGCCGTCGCCAGCGACCACCAGATCCAGATCGGTGCCGGTCACACCCAGGGCCCGGTCCCGCAGTGCGCCGCCGACGATGTGGCAGGCGCGCTGGCCCACCGTCTGGCGAAGGGTGACGCAGACGGGTTGGTGGAGAAGCTCGGCGAGATGCCGCTCCATCGCCTCCCTGTCGTTGCTGGTCGGAGTCTCCATCGGCGAGACCCAAGTCTAGACCGGTCGACCGCGCCGGTTGCGCTGGGCTCGAAGCAACACTAAAATTTCACTTTAACAATTTGTCCTAAATAGCCTCGGAACAAGAGAAATCACAGCTTGGTCGATCAGGAGCCAGATCCGATGAGTCGAAGCCGGTCGCCGACCGTGAGAGACCGGCTGGCCCCCTGGGGCACGGTTCTCGGGTTGCTGGTCGGCGTGTGGCTCGCCGCCGCCGACAGCTCGGTGTCGCGCACCGTCGATAGCCGGTCGTCAGTCCGGGTCGAGATTGCGTCGGGCATGGTCGCAGTTCTCGACAGCCAGCAGAATCTCTATCTCGAGGCCATGCCGCTCAAAGGCGAGGGGCTGTTGGCCTACACCAGTCGGCTGTGCGGCAGCGCCGATGTGGCCGATATCGTTGTGGAGTTCAACGACATCGGTCGCAAGCTCCTGGCAGGGGTCTACTACCGCATCCCCTTCGATCTGTTGGCGGCGCATCTGCAGCTGGCGGTGGCCGGGGCCATCTTCAGCGATGATCGAGCCGACTCCGCCGGTTGGCGCCACGTGAGCCGCGCCTCGGCGACTCGAGGGTCGGAGAGTCTTTGGCACATCTCTCGCTGGTTCACCGGCCGAGGGGAGAACTACCGGGTCATTCTGCAGAGCAACGGCCTGGTGGAGGAGGATCTGGCTCCGGGCCAGGGCATTCTGATTCCGGCGAACCTGCTGCGACCGGCCTTCAGGGCGGCCCTGCCGGCCAGTTCGGCCTACCACCTGGAATACGGCTCCGATGCACAGGGAGACTACGCCGTCTACCGACTGAAGCCGGGCGAAGCGCTGTACACGGCGGTCGTCATGCGGTTCATGGGGCAGGTCTTCGCTGACGATGTCAACAAGCTCGCCAAGGACGTGGCCAAACGTAGCGGTATCAGGGATGTGCGGGACATTCCGGTGGGCTACGCCGTCAAGATCCCCTTCGAGCAGCTGCTTCCCGAGTACCTGCCACCCGGGCACGAAAGGCGACGTGAGTACGAGCAACAGCTCATGGCGAGCGCTCGATTCAGCAACCAGGTTCGGGCTTCGAGCCTGCAGGGTGTCACGGTAGTGCTCGATGCCGGGCACGGTGGCATGGATGTCGGCGCCTCCTCCTCGGGCGTCTGGGAGAGCGTCTATGTCTACGACATCATGGTGCGGACCAAGAAGCTGCTGGAGTCGGCCACCGGAGCGGTGGCCATCGCCACCACCCAGGATGGCGGTTCCTACCGGGCCCCGGACAAGGACCGACTGCCCAGATCCAAGGACCATCGGGTCCTGACCACTCCGAACTACCCCATCCAGGACTCGCGTGTCGGGGTTCATCTGCGCTGGTATCTGGCCAACAGCATCTATCGCCAGGCGCTGGCCAAGGGCAACGATCCGGCCAAGGTCGTCTTCGTTTCCATCCATGCCGATTCCCTCCATCCATCGCTGCGGGGGGCCATGGTCTATGTGCCGGCAGCCGAGTATCGGACAGGTTCCTTTGGCAAGTCTGGGCGGGTCTACACGGCAAGACGCGAAGTGCGAGAGAAGCCCAGGGTCAGCTATTCGAGTCGCGATCGAGTCAAGAGCGAGGGCCTCTCTCGGGACCTGGCCGGTCACATCCTCGATGCCTTCAGATCTGAAAAGCTGGCGGTGCACCCCGACAAGCCGATTCGCGGCAAGATCATTCGTGGACGGCGCCAGTATGTGCCGGCGGTGATCCGCTTCAACGCCGTACCCTCGAAGGTATTGGTCGAGGTCTGCAACCTGGCCAACAGCAGTGACCGCAAGCTCCTCCAGACCCAGGAATTCCGTCAGCAGGTGGCCGAGGCCATCGTACGTGGAATCCTCGGCTACTATGGTCAGGCAGACGGTGCCGGCGATCTGCTGGTCGCCGTAGCCGGTGGCTGACAGTCGCCCTCGGTACGGGAACTTTTACGGCCTACGGCAGGTCTTATTCTGTGCAGGCCCCCGTCACCATCACGGGGCGATCGAGACCGCCAGATGGACACCGCCGCTGCCCGAGTCGAGACCATGACCGAGACCGACCTGGATCTCGCACAGCGTCATCGTTACGGTGACGAGACGGCCTTCGAGGAGCTCTACGACCGCTTTGGCGTCATGGTCTTCAATCTGGCGCTGCGCTACTCCGGTGAGCCGGAGGAGGCCGCCGATCTGAGCCAGGAGACCTTTCTCAAGATTCATCGGCACCTGGGGGGATTTCGGGGTCGCTCGACGCTGAAGACCTGGGTCTACCGGGTGGCGATCAACTGCTTTCGGAGTCGCTACAAGCGGCAGAACGCCTGGCGGAGTCGACGGCTGCCGGACTCGGAGGAGGAGCTGAAGAGATTGCCGGACGGTGGACGTAGCCCCGAGGAGCAGGCGGTGGCGCGGGGTGATCTCGAACGGATCGAGGCGGCCCTGTCTCGTCTGCCGCCGATCTATCGCGAAGCGGTGGTGCTGCGCGACATCGAGGACCTGAGCTACCAGGAGATCGGCCGGGTCCTGGGTCTGCGACTGGGTACCGTGAGGTCGCGTATCGCCAGAGGGCGGGACCGACTGCGGTCCCTTCTGGAGGATTCGGCATGAGCGCCCATATCGATGTGGAGACTCTCTCCACCTATCTCGACCAGCAGTTGAGCAGCCGCCGTCAGGGCCTGGTGGAGGAACACCTCGATCGCTGTGGCGAATGCCGGGAGCGGCTGGCGGACCTGCGTCGGGTGGTGGGGCATCTACGGGACCTGGAGCGGCAGGCACCGCCGCCTCATCTCGGTGCTCACCTACATCGCCTGGCCTCTCTGGAGGCCTCGCAGCAGTCTCTGGCTGAGCGCCTGGAACAGGGGGCGTCGCGCTTCAAGCTCCAGTCGAACCTGGCGCCGATCTTCGCCGTGGTCCTGGCCCTGATCCTCATCATCTATCTGCTTTCCTGGGGGATTCATCGCCAGAGCGCGGGTCGGATTCCGGTGCACCTGATGCCGGAAGCCGCTCCGGTGGAGCCTCTCGAGTCCGCGGCGGCTCGGACTGTGGCCGAACGAACCTTCGAGCTCTCCGATGGAGTCTGGGTCGAGCAGGGTCTGGCGGGCCGACCGGTGGCAGTCGAGATCCCCAGTGACGATCCCAGATTCGTGGACTGGCTGCTGGAGGTTCCCGAGCGACGTGCCCTCGAGACTCTGGGCACACGAGTGCGGCTGTGGCTGGATGGTGAGGTGGTGGAGGTCCGTTTCGACGACGGCTGAGCGGCCTCAGTCCTGCCAGGATTCCAGCGTCTTCAAGGTCCAGGCCTGATCTTCGATGTGCACGGTGTCGCCGGGTCTCTTGCCCAGGAGCGACTGTCCCAGATCGGAATCGTAGGAGACGATATGTCGTTCCGGATCGCTCTCCCAGGGGCCCAGGATGGTGACCGAACGCCGATTCCCTGCAGCGTCCTCGAAACCCAGCCGGCAACCCACCCGGGCTTCGGAGAGGTCGATCCGGTCGGCTGCCAGGGGCTGGACTCGAGAGAGTTCTCCCTGCAGAGTGGCCAGGCGTGCGTTGAGATACTCGTGCCGCTGACGGGCCGACTTGTACTCGAAGTTTTCCCGTAGGTCGCCGAGCTCCCGGGCCTCTTCAATGGCCTTGCGGTTGGCCGGAATCTCCTCCAGCTTGAGCTTTCTGAGCTCCTCCCGCCGGGCGTCGATGGACTGGTGGGTGGCGTAGAGCGGGGCCTCCCGGGTATCGTCGAGAGACGGAAACCGTACGTGCAGATAGCGCACCAGCGACTCCCGCACATGCTCATCGAGCGGTGCGCGTTGGATGGCCTGCTCGGCCTGCGCCGCCTGCTCCTCGCTGAGCTGCGCAAACAGATGGGTGGCACCGCCACCGGTCTCGAAGGCCTTGTGTAGCCGGCTCTTGTAGGAGGAGAACTCGGTCTGATGCAGGGCATCGAGAATCTGGCGGATCAGACGGAGCGGATTGCGCTCCGTCAGGGGGGCTAGACTGTCGCCGGACTCGGCGAGCCAGACGAAGGCTGCGGGACGGCGACGAGGATGCCCGAGGACGTCGTCCACCAGGATCTTGAGTGCCTCCGGCTCCTGGGTCACCAGACGATCGGCCAGCATCTCCAGTACCTTGGGGTCCTCCTCGAGGGCCAGCGCCTGGCGGTAGATCTCGGGCCAATCGGACCGCACCTCATGACAGATCTCGTAGAGCCGCTGCCGCAGGCTCCGGTCATTGAGAGAGCCCGCCAGAGATACCGGCTTCGGGTCGTTCTCGACGATCGTCGATGGCGACCAGGAGAGGGAGTCGCTGGCTCCCAACCTCTCGAGCGCGTACCAGATCAGCAGCGAGGTCTCGGGATGCTCGGCCAGCGATTCCTCGGCCAGGTGTCGCAGATCGACCAGCATCTCGTCCTTGAGGCTCTGGTCGCGAGAGGCGTTTTTGCGCAGGATCTGCAGCTTCTCGGGCAATTCCGCTTCGGCGAAGCTCTGCTGGATCTCCTCCAGAGCGTCTCCTTCGCTGGCGGCCCAGCCGTAGGTCTGACGGCCCTTGGCCGAGCTGGTAAGCACCCGCGGGTGCTTTCTGGCCTCGCTCCACCAACCGCTCCACTCCTTCTCGTCGACGATTCCGGCCACGGCCTTGCGGATCTCGGCAGCGGTCATGGCCGTCTCGTGGCTCTGTAGAACGGTCAGCAGGAGCTCGCCCGGGGCCTCGGATTTCATCTCCAAGAGGCTCTGACGATCTTCGAGCTTGCGCCGTTCGATGTGATCGCTGGCCAACGGCTGCAGCATTTTGGCGGCAGCGGCGAAGCCGACTCGCAGGGCCGGCAGATCGTTGAGCTCGATCTTGAAGCTCTCGAGCTCCATGTTCACTTCCACCACCCTGCCGGCGCCCTTGTCCTTCATCCAGATGAAGGAGCCGTTCTCGAATTGCATGAGGCTCCGCAGCCGATGGATCTTGGTCCATAACTTGCGAGTGTCCTCGATGGCCCGATAGAGACCCACTTTCTCCGCCAGCGGTTCGAAGCTCGGGCAGTCGGCGTAGACCGTCTGCAGCACGGAGACCGCCGCCTCGTGTAGGCCGGTGGGGTCGAGATACGTCAGACCGGACTTCTCGAGCAGCTGCAGCCGCGTCTCCCAGAGCTCTGCTGCGCGCAGCTGTTCATCGGCCAGCTCCAGTAGAAAGGTGGCCATCTCCTGCTCCCTGGCACCGACCAGGATCTTGGCGACGTCGTTGAAGAAGGTGGAATCCTCCGGACTCTCGGACAGCTTCGCCAGCCAGAGATCCTCGATCTCACCCAGTCGATCCTCCTCGAGCAGACGGTTGACAGTATCGATGGCGGTCATGGCGAAGGGCGATTGTACTCCACAGATCGGCGGTGCCGGGAGCCTCCGGGATGGAGGCGAGGCGGTAGAGTAACCCGCTATGGGAGGCTCAGGCTCCAAAGATCTGCAGCAGAGACTGCGAGACTCCAGCGCCGAAGAGCTCTACGAGCTGGTAGGCGACCACCTGCAAGAGCTGGACCCCGTGACGCTGCGTCAGCTGTTTCGCAACCCCCACCTGAGTCGCTCCGTCATCGAGCTGCTGCTGACCGATCGCCGGCTGTTGGCCTTTCACGAGGTGCGCAAGGAGATGGCCCGGCACCCGCAGACCCCCGAAGTGAGAGCGCTGAGGTTCGTCTCAGGTCTCTTCTGGCGGGACTTGCTGGAGCTGGCCAGCGATACCCGGGCTCGACCCCGGGTACGACGGGCCGCAGAGCGTCATCTGGTCGATCGGCTTCCCGGTCTCGGCACCGGCGAGAAGGTCTCCATCGCCCGGCGTGCCGGTCCGTTGCTGGTATCCCAGATTCGCCACGACCCCGAGCTTCGGGTCATCGAGGCGTTGTTGGAGAATCCCAGGCTGACCGAGGGTGCCTTGATTCCGCTGGTGAGCAGCGATATTTCCAAGCCAGAGAATCTGGCGTTGGTGGCGAGGAATCCCAAGTGGGGCATCCGCTATCCGGTGCGCCTGTCGCTGGCCCGCAATCGACGAACACCGGTCCAGACCACCTTGGGTCTACTGCCTCATCTGAAGAAACACGACCTCAAGGGCATCGAGCAGGATCGGCGGCTGAACATGGCTGTCCGCCGGCGGGCGGCGGTATTGCTAGGCCGCACACCGAGCTAGTCGAGAGGGCTCATTGGATTCCCCAAGGCGGATTTGACGGTCCCGAGGGGCCCTAATAGAGTAGCCGAACGTCGGGTCTCCGGGCCGCCTGACAGGTGGTACCGGCAAGTTCCCGCTGAATCTGACCCTTCATGTCGAATCCCGAGCAACCCCAGAACCGGCCACGCATGTGGCAGCCCGGAGCGGAGGCTGAGACGGTCTCCTTCGGCACCTGGCTGCGGCGGCAGCGCGAGCTGCGGGAGATCAGTCTGCGAGAGATCGCGGACGTCACCAAGATCAGCATCCGCTATCTGGAGGCTTTGGAGCAGGACCGGTTCGACGTCCTGCCGGCGCCCGTGTTTGCCAAGGGATTCCTGCGCGAGTACGCCCGCTATGTAGGTCTCGATGCCGACGAGGTGGTGAATTCCTATCTGACGGCCCAGGAAGAGGTGGAGCCGACCGAGGTGACCGAGCCTCGGGGGAGTCAACAGCTCGGCGGGCGGTTGGAGAAGACTTCCGGTCTGCTGCTGACCTTCGCGGTGGTGGTCTTGCTGGCGGTGGTGGCCGGTCTCGCCTACTACCTCGAGAGGGCCGAGTCCGAAGCGGATCCGGAGCCACCACCGATCGCGGCGCCGCCTGTCCAGGTGGCCCCTCCCGTGGTGGAGGAGGAGGTGGTCCCGGTATCCACTGCTCCTCTCCTGGTGACCCTGGATTTCACCGGCGAATGCTGGGTCGAGGCGGTCATCGACGACGATCGACAGATCAGTGAGCTGCATGTGCCGGGAGAATCGCTACGACTCGAAGCGCAGCAGCGGGTCGTGCTGACCCTTGGTGATCCCGAAGCGGTGGTGGTCGAGGTCAACGGCGAGCCCTTTCCCGTGGCGGCACCGGGAGGAGAGGTGGCGCGGGACATCGAGATCGATCTGACCAGACTGGGCTCGCGAGGCCAGCCCCAACAGTGAGCTCCGATTCCAGCGCCGGACAGAGCGTCTACGATCAGATCCTCGCCGGGGACAGTCGCGAGGTGCAGCTACTGGTGGCCCAGGGTCTGTTCCCGCTGCCGCCACACGAGCTGGTGCCGATTCAGCTGGCCCTGACCCTGCAGGAGGACGAGGAGTTGGCGGTCGCCGCGCGAGCTTCACTCGAGAGTCTCGATCCCAAGATCGCCGCCGACGTCATCGCCACCAGCTCTGACGAAGCCCTGATGAGCTTCTTTGGTGGGGTGGGGGAGCACCCGGTAATCATCGAGGCGATCCTGCGCAACCGTGACGTCACCGCTGGGGTCCTCTCCTCGGTGGCGCCGAAACTGACGCACGAGCTCCAGGAGCTGCTACTCCTGCGACAGGACATCATCGTCGAATCGCCCGAGATCCTCGATCGCCTGGAACAGAATCCCGAGCTTTCCACCTACTCCCAGAGAAGGATCGACGAGTTTCGCGAGCACCTCGTGCGGGTCACCACGGTGGCGCCGCAGATCCTGCCCGAAGAGGAAGACGAAGAGGAAGACGATGACGAAGCCTCCGAAGAGGAGGTCGAGGCCGCCATCGCCGAGGCCATGGAGCTGCCGGCTTCGGGGGAGAGGGACGAGGTCACCGGACTCACCGAGGCCCAGATCCGCGCCATGCCGGTGCCGGTGAGGATGAAGCTGGCGCGGGGAGCGCCGAGGTCCCTGCGGGGCATCCTGGTGAAGGACAAGAGCTCGATGGTGGCGATGGCTGTCTTGCAGGGGAACGCCATGACGGAATCAGAGATCGAGCAGATCGCCGCCAATCGGTCGGTGGCGGAGGAGGTACTGACCGTCATCGCCAACAGTCGTCAATGGAATCGCAAGTACAACATCACTCACGCCCTGATCAAGAACCCGCGAACCTCGGTGGGGTTGGCGGTCCGCATGGTGTCGCGGCTGTCTACCCGGGATCTGCGCAATCTCTCGCGGGACCGAAATGTTACCGAGGCGGTGAGGAATACCGCGGCCCGGTTGTATAGAATCAAGGCAGTTTGATGGAGTGAATCCGATGACGACGGCTGACGACTACTACAGCATTCTCGGAGTGCCAAAAAACGCCACTTCGAAACAGGTGCGAGAACGCTTTCTGAAGCTCGCCCGTGACCGCCATCCCGACCGCTACAGTGACGAGGAGAAAGGGCAGGCGGAGGAGGAGTTCCAGAAGATCACCCAGGCCTACAACGTGCTGCACGATGCCAGCCGCCGACTGAAGTACGATCAGGACACCGAGCTGCGCTCCAAGTCAGCCACCGAGGATGTGCGATCGCAAGCGGCCAAGGTCTATCTGCATCGCGGTGTGGAAGCCCTTAAGAAGAAGCGGTATCAGGAGGCCGTGACGAATCTGGAGCGGGCGACCCAGGAGGACGGTAGCGATCCGCAGGCCTGGTTCTATCTGGCCCAGGTCTACGGGCAACGCACCAGTTTGCTCTCGAAGGCTCTGGCGGCAGCCTCCAAGGCCTGTGAGTTGGAGCCGTCCAATCCCGGCTTCCTCAAGCAGGCCGGCAAGATGGCTGCGCTGGCGGGTATGGCCGGCCGCGCCATGAAGTACTATCGCGACGCGTTGACCTACGGTGGCGAGGATCCCGAAGTGCGGCAGGCGATCAAGCAGCTGAAGAAGGGCAGGGGCTAGGCTCGGTCGCGCCTTTGTGCAAAACTCGCTGAATATGCAGCTCAAAGCCTGTGGCTTGTCCGACGTAGGTCGCTCTCGTTCCCACAACGAGGACTCGATGCGAATCGATCTGGACCGGGGTCTCTTCCTGGTCGCCGATGGCATGGGTGGTCACGGGCACGGCGACGTCGCTTCGCGAGTGGCGGTGGAGGCGATTGTCGATCATATGGATGGAGCCTTCGAGCGTTGGAGTTCCGGCGAGGGCCCGGACGGCGCCGATGATCGGCAGATGGGTGTCGAGCTGGAGTACTCGATCCACGCCGCCCACCGGTCCGTGGTGACTGCCGTAGCCGAGGATCCGTCGTTGGCCGGCATGGGCACCACGGTTGTCGGGATGGCTACCACCGCCGACGGGGTGGTCGTGGCGCACGTCGGAGACAGCCGGTTGTATCGTTTGCGGAGCGGCGATCTGACCCTGGTCACCGATGACCACACCTGGGTCAACGAGCAGGTCAAGGCCGGCTATCTATCGGCCGAGCAGGCGCGCAGTCATCCCTTGAAGAGCGTCGTCACCCGGGCCGTGGGTGGGGATCATCAGGTGGAGGTCGATCGCCAGGAGCTGGCAGTCGAGGACAGCGACATCTTTCTGATCTGCTCCGATGGTCTGACGACCATGTTGACCGACCAAGAGATCCATCGCCTGATGATGGCGTCGGACAGCCTGGAAGATCGGTGTCAGAATCTCGTCGACCTGGCCAACGACAAGGGTGGCGTCGACAACATCACCGTGATCCTGGTAGAGGTCGGTTCGACGACCGACCAGGCCTGATCCGTTCCCCCTTCCGCTATCCGTCCGAGTCTCCGAAGCGGTAGCCCTTACGGGCTCGGACATTGAAGCTGGGGTTCTGCACCTTCACCTCGACCTCACGGTAGCCCTCGGATCCCGCTGGGTACTGCGCATCATAGCTCAGCAGGTAGTACCCGTTGTTGTCCTCGTTGATGATCTGCAGGGGTTCCTTGAAGTTGACGAAGTTGCCGAAGAACCGTCCACCGGTGTCGAAAGAGAGGGCGCTCAGCGAGTTGCTGAGATTGGCCTGCTCTTCGCTCTCCAGGGCGGCGTTGCGAACCCAGGAGATGGCGTAGACCGCCACATTGTTGTCGTTGAGGGTCTCGAGGGTGCCAGGAAAATAGCGCTGGTCCGGCGCGTAGTTGAGGTTGGTCCGCGTCTGTCCGAGCCCAATACTGAAGAGCAGCAGGTTCTTGCGACCGAGGATGGGACCGGCCGCTTCGGCGACTACGTCCAGGGCGCTGAAGATGCGACGGGTCTGCTTGCTTAGATCCTTACCCTGCGGCAGGTTGGCCCGCAGGCTGGCCCCTTCCGATTCCTCGATCCGCGACGGCCAGGTGTTGCCGGGATTGGCCGACTTGGCGACGCTGTCCAAACCCTTGAGGAGTGCTTCCCTGTTGTTGGTGAAATCCTGATGCACCTTCAGTGTGGCGTCATAGCTGAGGATGGCGATCCAGTCGTTGGCCAGACTCTCGGATCGGACCCAGTGCTTGCTCCAACGGATCGCGTCCAGGATGTTGCTGGTCAATTCGGGATCCTCGAATCGCTGGTCGTGGAAGAAGAAGATGAAATATCGATCGGCCACGATGTCGTCGGCCGACACCCCCAGCTTCTCGGCCGAGATACCCGACTGCACGAATTGGCGATTGCTGTAGAACGTCGAGCTCTTGGCGGGGATCTCCATATCTCCGTCCTTGATGGTGAAATCCTCGGGCTGCAGGCCGATGATGATGTTGCCAGCGTTATCGGTGACGACCACATCCAAGAGCACCTCTGTCACCTCGAGGCGCTCTCTGATGACGGTCTCCGGCTGCTCCTGTTCCTGGCTGATCGCTGGCAAACTGCCGATCAGTACCGTGAGAATCGCGATGATGGCTGGCTTGTGTCGCATTTTCGAGGCTCCTCCGCACTGCGAGTCGATCGAACTCGATCGTTTCAACAATAGATCCATGAATTCCACTTCGTTATTCAGTTAGCAAGATCGGTGCCGTTCAGTCGGCACCGAACCTGGCGTAGAAGCCACCCGCCTCCGAGGTCTTCGCCAGCGCCTCCGATGGCTGATAGCGCTGACCGACCCGATCGGTGTAGCCCTGCATTACCGAGAGGATCTCCGGCAGACCTTGATGGTCGGCCCAGCGACAGAGTCCGCCCCGAAAGGGTGGGAACCCGGTGCCCATGATCATCGCCAGGTCGACATCGCCGGCCGAGCGGGCGATCGCCTCCTCGAGGCAGCGCGCCGCTTCGTCCACCATCGGCAGGACGAGACGATCTACGAGAGAACTTCCAGGGTCGTCACGGTTCGTGGGCTCGAGACCGAGGGTCGTGTAGATCTCGGGATCCGGATCCTGTCGCTTGCCGTCGGTGTAGCGGTAGATGCCGCTGCCACTCTTGGCTCCCAGCCGATCGCCAGTGGTCATACCGGTGGCCCAGGCGGGCAGGGAAAGTCGATCGGGGAAGGCCTCGCCGAGGATCTGGGCGACCTCGATGGCCACATCCAGGCCTACCTCGTCGATCAGGGCCAGCGGCCCCATCGGCATCCCCCAGAGGGTCATGGCGCCATCGATCTGCTCGACACGGTGTCCCTCGTCGAGCAGCCAGAGCGCCTCGGACATATAGAAGCCCAGGAGTCGGTTGACCAGGAAACCCGGACCGTTGCCGACGATGACCGGCGTCTTTCCCAGGCGGCGGCAGAGGTCGAACACCGTGGCCGTGACCCGCTCGGAGGTGGCGGTACCGCGGATGACCTCGACCAGCGGCATGCGATCGACCGGGTTGAAGAAGTGCATCCCGATGACCCGCTCGGGCTGTGTGGTTCGGCCCGCGATGAGGTCGATAGAGAGTGAAGAGGTGTTGCTCGCCAGGATCGTCCGGTCACCGACCACCTCTTCGAGATCGGCGAAGACCTTCTGTTTGACACTCAGGTTCTCGACGATGGCTTCGACCACTAGATCGACCCGTTGAAAACCTGAAAAATCGAGGGTCGGTCGCAACAGGTTCATCCTGCGTCGAGCCTCCGGGCGGCTCAGCCGCCGCCGCTCGACCTGGCGTTGGAAGAGCTCGGCGGCGTGGGCGAGACCGCTTGCCAGGGGTGCCTCCTCGAGATCCTTGAGGCGTACCGGGGTTGCCAACCGGTAGGCCGCCAACTGGGCGATACCGCCTCCCATGACGCCGGCTCCCACCACCGCCACCGAGCGCACCGGTTCGGGCTCGGTGGAAAGCTGGCGATTCTTGGTCTCCTCCATGAGGCGAAAGACGTGCATCAGGTTCTTCGAGACCGCCGACACGGCCAGCTCTCCGGTGGCTCTCGCCTCGGCCTCGAGACCCGCCTGGAGGCCACGGCTGCTGGCGACCTCCACCACCTCGATGGCCCTGAGGGGGGCCGGGTAGTGCCCGCCAGTCTTCTCCAGCACCTTGGTACGGGCCTGCTTGAGGATCACCGCCCGGCCCAGCGGATTGCCGTCCAGCAGACGGTCCTTCAGCTTGGCGGAGCGCCTCGAGATCTCGTCACCGGCCATGGCCCGGCGTGCGAGTCTGCCCAACTCGGACTCGAACGAGGCCTGCGGCAACAGGGCGTCGGCCAGACCGATCCGGAAGGCCTTGGCCGGTGACACCGCCTTGCCTCCCAGGATGACGTCGAGAGCCGCCACCAGACCGACCCGTCCCGGTAACCGACTGCAGCCTCCCCAGGCGGGGATGATTCCGAGTCGGACCTCCGGCAGGCCGATGCGGATATCCGCTCGGTCACTGATGACGATGTGGTCGCAGGCCAGGGAGAGCTCGGTACCGCCGCCGAGACAGGTGCCCTGGATCGCCGACATCGTGGGGAAGGGCAGGCGAGACCAGCGGTCGAACAGCCGCTGTCCGATTCGCGAGCCCTCCTCGGCTGCGGCAGGGTCGGTGACCCCGGCGATCTCTTCGAGATCGAAGCCGGCAATGAAGTTGTCCGGTTTTCCGGAGAGGAGAATCAGCAGCTGAATCTCTTCCCGGGAGGGCAGATCCTGCAGCAGGGAGTCGAGCTCCTCCAGCACCGCCAGGGTGAAGACATTGACCTTCCTGTCGGGGAGATCGAAGGTCAGGGTAGCGAGCCCGTCCTGGTCGACCCGGAGGTTCAATGCTGGGCTCATCGTGGTCGGGAGTCTATCGGATCGACATCGCCTTCTTGACCCTCTCGACGGCCGGCGTTATTCTTCCGCCGCTCTTGCGGTCGCTCGTCGTCCAACGGCTGTCGCCGGGGAGCATCCGAGTTCCATCCTGATCGGGGCGTAGCTCAGCCGGGTAGAGCGCACGGTTCGGGACCGTGAGGCCGGAGGTTCAAATCCTCTCGCCCCGACCATCTCGACTCCAGAAGAAGACTGTTTCCTGAGTGGCGGCAGGTCGCCGCTTGCGGTCGATAGGGTGATCCCGTATCGTACGATCGCTTTCAATCGGGGAGGAGGTACTCGTGATCTACGTCTGGTCTATTGCCGTCTACTTGGGCATCCTGATCTGCATCAGCATCTCCAAGAGCCGCAAGGTCAAGACCCAGGATGACTTCATGGTGGCCGGCCGGGGGGTGACGGCGACCTTCCTGGTGGGCACCCTGGTCTGTACCTGGATCGGTTCCGGCAGCCTGTTCGGCGGTGCCGGCAGGGCCTTTCGCCAGGGATTCTCCGCTCTCTGGATGAGTGCCGGTGCCTGGCTGGGTCTGGCCATCGTCTACTACCTGGCACCTAAGGTCCGGCGGATCGCGCAGTACACCGTGCCCGACATTCTGGAGACCCGCTACAACGCCACCTCGAGAGTCCTGGGCACCATCGCCATCGTCATCGCCTATCTGACCATTGCCGGCTATCAGTTCATCGGCGGCGGCAGACTGCTGGCCATTCTCACCGACGGTTCGGTCAGCCCGGATACCGGCAAGATCATCGTCTGCGTACTGGTCGTTCTCTACACGATCATGGCCGGCATGACCTCGATCGTGACCCTGGACATCTTCAACGGCATCCTCATCACCCTCGGTGTCATCATCGCCGCACCTCTGGCCCTGAAGGGGGCCGGGGGCTGGAGCGGTCTGACCGAGACTCTCCCCAGCGAGCACTTCACGGTCTTCGGAGCACCCGGGGTGGCAGCCGCTCTGGGGCTCTTTCTGCCCACCTTTTTTCTGCTTCTGGGAGAGAGCAGCATCTACCAGAAGTTCATGTCCGCCAAGGACGAGAGCACCACCCGGCGGGCGGTGGTCTGGATGATCGTCGGAGTGATCGTCATCGAATCGGTGCTCGCCGCAGCGGCCATCTTCGGCGCCGGGCAGTTCTGGAACGATCCGGCCTTCCGCACCGCCGACGGTGGCCTCGATCGAGCCAGCACCGAGACCGTGATTCTGTACCTGGCGGCTGCCAAGCTCCCTGTGATGGCGGGTATTGTGCTGCTCATCGGTGCCTCGGCCATCATCTTTTCCACCGCCAACACCTTTCTGATGGTGCCGTCGACCAATCTGACTCGCGACATCTATCAGAGGTTCATCAACCCGGAGGCCGAGGGCAAGTCGATCATCTGGTTCCAGAGGGTGATGATCATCCTGCTGGCCGGTCTGACACTGCTGGTGACCACCCAGTTCGAGAACATCCTCGATATGGCTCTCTACGCCTATACCATGGTGGGCGCCGCGGTGACACCGGCCCTTTTGGCGGCGTTTCTCTGGCGCCGGGTCACAGCGGCGGGGGGAATGATCTCCATCGCCGCCGGTATGGCGGGGACCATCGTCTTCGCCGGCATGGCCAGGATGGGAGTCGAGCATCTGCCGCTGGGTTTCTGGAACATGCCGCTGGAGTACGACTACATCATCTACCCGGCGGGTCTGATGTCCATCGTCTCCCTGTTCGTCGTCAGCTGGTTGACGCCCCAATCACCAGAAGAGAAGTGGAAGCCCTTCTGGTCCTGACCTCGATCTGGAAATCTTTTCGGAGAAGATCGACCAACCTGCCGGGCCCGGCGGATGGTCAAGGTTGCGCCTCTGTTGCTAGAGTGTAGAAGGACCCTTGAATCGAAAGGGGTGTGCCATGAGTCAGGTGCGTCCAGCGGCAGTAGCGGGGCTCTTTTATCCGAGCACAGAGGCGGAGTTGCGGCCGATGGTGGAGGAGTATCTGCAAGCGGCGGTCGCCAGTGAGCCCGGGTACTCGCCCAAGGCGGTGATCGCGCCCCACGCAGGGTACATCTATTCGGGTCCGGTGGCCGGCTCGGCCTTTCGCTGCTTTGAGTTCGAAGCCGATTCCATCCGTCGGATCGTGCTGTTGGGTCCCGCCCACAGGCTGCCCGTACAGGGTCTGGCCCTCCCCGGTCAGGAGGCCTTCGAGACTCCCCTCGGTTCGGTGGCGGTGGATCTGGAGCTGGTCGAGCGGCTGCAGGATCTACCCCAGATCTCGACCAACCTGGCGGCCCATGCACCGGAACACAGTCTGGAGGTGGAGCTGCCATTTCTGCAGCGGGTCCTCGGATCGTTCACCGTCCTGCCCCTGCTGGTCAGCGGACTGGCAGCCGCAGAGGTGGCCGAAGTGCTCGAGACGGTGTGGGGCGGTCGCGAGACCCGCTTCGTCATCAGCTCCGATCTGTCGCATTATCTGGCCTACGAGGTCGCGCGCGAGGTCGATCGTGGGACGGCCCGACAGGTGGTCGAGATGCGGACTCCGGTCGAAGAGCATCGGGCCTGCGGCGCCGCAGCCATCAACGGCTTTCTGCTCGCCGCTCGCCGCCGAGGCCTGGTGCCTCGCCTGCTCGATCTGCGGAGCTCGGGAGACACGGCAGGGGACCGACTCCGGGTGGTCGGTTACGGCTCTTTCGGCTTCGCCGAACCGTCATGAACGCCCCGGCGATCTCATCTTCGGAAGAGGGGAGCACCCTGTTGGCCATCGCCCGACAGACCCTGGCCAGCGACCTGGGGGAAGGAGAAGTTTCGATCCCGACCGACGACTGGCTGCGCCAGGAGGGGGCCTGCTTCGTCACCCTGCATCGTCGGGGCGAGCTGCGCGGCTGTATCGGCACCCTTCTGGCCCATCGACCGCTGGTGAAGGACCTGCAGGCCAACACCCGGGCGGCCGCCTTCAGCGATCCGAGATTTCCCCCGCTGGAACCGCACGAGCTGAGCGAAGTGACTCTGGAGGTCTCGCTGCTCTCCGCCCTGGAGCCCATGGAGTTCACTTCCGAGGCGGACCTGATTCGGCAGCTCGAGCCCGGAGTGGACGGTCTGCTGTTGGAGGAGGGATTCTGTCGGGGGACCTTTCTGCCGGCGGTCTGGCGATCGTTGCCCGAACCCTCGCAGTTCCTGGCCAAGCTCAAGGCCAAGGCGGGTCTGAGCGAGGAATACTGGTCCGATGAGATCCGGGTCCGGCGGTACACGACCCGGTCTTGGAGTGAAGATTCCAGCCATCGCGGTCGGTAGCTCGTGCTTGCCCGGCGTGCTGTGGGGTCATACGATAGAAGGCGTCGCGCAGAGCTCTGCGGGCTCCGCAGGGTGACTCCCCAACTATCGAAAGGCAACCAACGATGAAGCGCATCCTCGTGACCGGCGCCCTTGGACAGATCGGGTCGGAGCTGGTGACGGCTCTGCGGAGCAAGTACGGTGCCGAGTCCGTCGTCGCCTCTGATGTTCGGGTCACCCGACTGGATGTGGCGGACGCCCACGGGCCCTTCGAGTACGTCGATGTGACCCGGGCTCGAGAGCTCCAGGACGCGGTTCGTCGCTACGAGATCGACACCATCTTCCACCTCGCCTCGCTGCTCTCGGCAGTGGCCGAGGAGAAGCCACACATGGCCTGGGACGTCAATATGGGGGGGCTCTACCGTGTCCTGGAGACCGCCCGGCAGCTGGGCTGCGCGGTCTTCTTTCCGAGCTCCATCGGCGCCTTCGGACCCGGGACCCCCACCGTCCGGACACCCCAGGACACCATCCAGCGCCCCAACACGATGTACGGTGTCACCAAGGTCTCTGGCGAGTTGCTCTGCGACTACTACCACCACCGATTCGGAGTGGACACCAGGGGTGTGCGCTATCCCGGCTTGATCTCCCACGTGGCACCTCCTGGTGGCGGCACCACCGACTACGCGGTGGAAATCTTCTACGAAGCCATTCGCCATGGCCGCTACACCTGCTTTCTGAGGTCGGATACCTGTCTGGACATGATGTACATGCCGGACGCCCTGGACGCCGCCATCGGTGTCATGGAGGCCGATCCCGCGAGACTGGTGCATCGCAACGCCTTCAACGTCACGGCGATGAACTTCACCCCGGAGACGCTGGCCGAGGAGATTCGCCAGCACATTCCCGACTTCGAGATCGACTACGACGTCGATCCGGTGCGGCAAGCCATTGCCGACTCGTGGCCGGACTCCTTGGACGACCAGGCGGCACGGGACGAATGGGGCTGGGACCCCAGCTACGATCTGCAGTCCATGACCCGGGACATGCTGGAGAAGCTGGCAGATCGGCTGAAGAAGAAGGTCTAACCACTGAGGAGGACAGCATGCCATTCGATCGGATCGAAGAGGTCCTGCGCAGCGAGCTGCAGGAGTTGGGGCGTCAAGGGACGCTCAAAGGGGCGGAGGACGTCATCTGTGAAGTCCTGCCGCCGGCCGCGGGTCTGGGACCGCGGTATCGATTGGTGGGGCAGGGGGACCAGCCGTTCCTGAGGATGAACTCCAACAGCTATCTGGGACTCTCCCTGCGTCAGGAGCTCATCGAGGCGGAGGATCGGGCCTCGCGTGCCTTCGGCACCGGCCCCGGTGCGGTGCGATTCATCAGCGGCAGCTTTGCCGCTCATGTCGAGTTGGAGGAGCGGTTGGCGGCCTTCCACGATCGGCAGGCGGGGATGATCTTCAGCTCGGCCTATGCCACGACCATGGGGGTGCTACCGGCCCTGATTACCGGTGAGACGGCGGTGATCAGCGATGCGCTGAACCACAACTGCATCATCAATGCCATGCGCCTGGCGCGGCCCGGTGAGAAGCACATCTACCGGCATCTCGATCTCGACGACCTGGAGGACAAGCTGCAGGCAGCGGCGGCCTCCTGCCGACGGGCTGTCGTCGTCACCGACGGAATCTTCAGCATGCGGGGCGATTGGGCTCCGCTGCCGGATGTCGTCGAGTTGGTCCGCCGTTACGACGAGAAGTTCGCCGAGAACGCCTTGCTGGTGGTTGACGACTCTCACGGCGTCGCAGCGTTCGGGGCTACCGGCCGAGGAACCGAGGAGTTCACCGGCAGCGCAGGTGTGGACGTGCTGGTTGCCACCCTGGGCAAGGCGTTCGGTGTCAACGGTGGCTATGTTGTCGGTAGCCACGCCTTGGTGGAGTATCTGCGCGAGAAGTCGGCCTTTTACATCTATTCGAATCCGATCACCCCAGCCGAGTCGGCCGCCGCCCTGGCTGCGGTCGATCTCGTCGACGGCCCGCTCGGTCGACAACTACTGGACCATCTGCGGGCCATGACCGGCCGCTTCGAGCAGGGTCTCCAGCGACTGGGATACGAGACCATCCCGGGTGAGCATCCGGTCGTACCGCTCATGGTCCGGGACACAGCCCGCACCTCGGCGCTGGTCGAGCACCTCAAGGCCCGCGGAATCCTGGCCACCGGCCTCAATTTTCCGGTGGTGCCGCAGGGAGACGAGGAGATCCGGTTCCAGATTTCAGCCGATCACACCCCGGCTGATATCGATTTCTCGCTGGAGATTCTGGCCGAGTTCGCGGCCGATTGAGAGCAGCTATTGGAGGGAGAATCGAACGGTCAGGTTGAAATAGACCGGCACCGGCCTGCCGTCCAGGGTGGCCGGCTTGAATGTCCACTCCTTGGCGGTCTTGACCGCCGATTCGCTCAAGCCCTCGGGGAGCCCCTTCAGGACCTTGACCTGTTGTACGGTGCCCTTCTCGTCGATGATCGCTTCGAGAATTACCACTCCCTGAATGCGGGCCAGGCGAGCCTCCTCGGTATAGAGCGGCTGCGGCGTATAGATCTTCTGGGGTGGTAGGACGCCACCGCCCACCTTCATCGGCCAGCGACCCATACCGCCGGGAATGGAAGGGATCGACTCGGCGCCGAAGACCACCGAATCGAGATCGGAGAGATCCGCCTCGGGCAGATCGACCTGTTCCACGATGATCGGCTCGGGCTCGTCCGGCGTCGGATCTGGGATGGGGATCTTCTTGGCCAGCCGCTTCTGTTTGGGAACCTGTTGTTTGGCTTGCGGCGGTGGAGGTTTGAACCGCACCTGCTGAACCACATAGACATCCCGCTGCGGGCCGACCCGGTACGGCTCGTCCACCAGCTGTGGCAGGGTGACGATGGCCAGCCCCAGATGCAGCAGGACGGCGACCGCGATGGCGATACGAATCCGCACCCGTGCCTCCCGGTCTTCGACTTCGGTGTCCAACTCGGGCACGTAGCCCAGGTGGACCCTGATGGTCTTTGGCCGGTCCTGCTTGTATTTCTGCCAGGATGAGCTTTTGTCGAGCATGATCCGCCCGTCTCGGGCCCGTCGGCGGACCCCTGGAACCTAGATACGTGGAGCGCGGGAAGGAGTTCCTTGTCGGTCTCTGCGACCGTCGCCGTCGTGCGGGGATGCTTTCGTTGCGGTCTTCTCCGACGCTTCTACGCCGGAATCACGAGCAAGTTTCATGCCGTCGGCGAGGACTTCTGGCTCCTGGGCGCGCATGAGGAACTCTTCTGCCAGCAGGCGATAGGCGTCGGCACCGGTGGAGGAGTCGTCGAACTCGAAGATCGTCTGGCCGGCAGCGGGTGCTTCGGCCAATCGGATGTTGATGCGGATCTCCACTGCGAAGACCGAGTTGCTGAACTCTTCCCGCATGCGGGCCACATTCTCCCGGGTGGTCTTGTTGCGGTAATCCACCATGGTGAGGACGATCCCGAGCAGTTTGGTGGGCACCCCGAGTCGGGCCAGTAGCCGATCGGCGGAGTTGCAGAGATTGCGCACACCTTCGATGGCCAGGTAGTGGGGCACCACGGGCACGATGTAGTAGTCGGCCGCCACCAGCGCATTGAGTGGGGCCAGCGACGAGACCGATGGACAGTCGATCAGGATGTGGTCGTACCGATCACGAATCGGTCGCAGCGCCGAATGCAGCCGGGCCTCCCGGTTCGGCAGTGGACTGAGCTCCCGATCGACGCTGGAAAGGTCGGTGGAAGCCGTCATCAGGTGCAGACCCATCACCCTGGTGGCCCGGACCACATCGACCGCCGGGGTGGAGTTGAGCAGCACGTCGGCCGAAGACGGGGCCAGAGCCCAACGGGGCACCCCCAGAGAGAGTGAGGAGGATGCCTGGCTATCGAGGTCGATCAGCAGCACGTTATGGCCCTGGGCCGCCATCGCCGCACCGAGGTTGACGGCGGTGGTGGTCTTGCCCACGCCACCCTTCCGATTCAGTACCGCAGTAATCACGTCGTTTGGCCTATCTGTCCGCCGCGGATCGGCGTCCCCTTCTGCGGGGCCGATCGTCGAAAACCATAGTCGGAGTTCTCATTGTATCCCGTCCGCCGGTCACCGGTCCGACGTATTCGGAGTCGTGGATTCGTTCGAGCCGATGCCGACGCGAGCCAGATGGCCGAGCCAGGGACGGCGGCGAAAGGCATAGAGCGAGAAGGACGTCGCAGGCTGCCGGTCCACCGTCACCGCCAGGGCTCCGGGAGCCTCGATATGCCGGGGCAGGGAGATTCCGAGCTCCCGACCGACCTGCTCGGCGATCTCCGGGTGCTTTGCCCACCAATCCGCGGCCGCCAGACGGGGCTCCCGTTCCAGCGAGCTGCGAGCCAGTCGGGTCGCCTCGTGCGGGTCCGTCTGGACCGTCATCCAGTGGAACGTGGTCAGCGCCGAGAGGGGGTCGAGTCGGAAGGCACGAGCGAGCGCTTGCGGGGCCCAGTCCTGACCGGATCGGCGACCCAGATCGCCGGCGGCCAGCCAAAGCGGCGCCAGACCCGGCGCCAGGATGGCAGCCTGCCGTGCCTCGTTGGCTGGCTCGCTGTCCACCTGCCGTCCCGAGCCGGCCAACCAGGCCCAGCGGGCCCGATAGAGTGGAAAGGTGGGGTCGCTCTGCCGTGCCCGCTCGAGGTGTGCGAGCTGGTCTTCCAGGATCGGGGATGACCGAGCCTGGTCGTAGGCGAGGTGGGCTCGATCGACCGGCAGAAGCAGCGCCAGGACGGCGAGCAGATAGACGACCCTGACAGCGAGGCTGCGGCGATCGGCGACGATCGATCCCGGTCCGGGAAGGGTCAGACCCGCCACCAAGGCTGCCGTGACCGGCAACGCCGGGATGGTCAGAGGAGCAGAGCCCAGACAGAAGACTGCTCCGCCAATGAGGCCGAGCAGAGCAGCGCGACGGCTGTCGTCGGTGGTCGACTCCCTCAGCTCGGCTCGGCGCCGCAGCGAGAAGACGACACCGATGGCCAGGGTAAGTCCGGCTCCGAGGACACCCAGCTCATAGGCGATCTGAGCCGGCAGGGAGTGGAGGTCGCCAACGATTTGACTGGCCGGATGGAGCCCAGCCTGCGGGCGCAGGAATTCACCCAGGGACCAGGGGACGGATCCCGGCCCCCATCCGAGGAGCGGCCTTTCCTGCAGGCCTCGCCACCCGGCCTCCAGATAGGAGATCCGCGCCGATGTGGACATATCGGCCTGCCGGACGATGACCAGGAACCTCGGCAGAGCGGCGGAGACCAGCAGCAGGCCGGTGGCCACGAGCCACCACCGGAGGCGCTTCCAGAGCACCGCTGCGAGCAGCACCTGCGCCGTGAGAGCCAGAACGCCGAGAAGGGAGCCGCTGGCCAGCAGGGCCGCCGACCCCACCAGCCCGGCGCTCCCGGCCAGCCAACGCTGGCGGCCCGGTCGGGCGAGACCGACGGTCACCACCGGTAGAACAAGAATCAGCCAGCCGGCCAACAGGTTGTGGTGCCCCAGGGGCTGGGCAGCTCTCTCCAATGCCTGGAATTGCCAGCTGCCGAGGGCGATCAGACCCACCGTCAGGGTCAGAAGCGAAAGACCCACCAGACCAGCGCGGCGTTTCTCGGTCGATGACCAGCACCAGGCTGCTGCCGAGGGGATCAGGAGATAGGCGGGCAGTAGAGCCCAGCCGACGAGACCGGCCCGCGTGAAGGGTGAGAACCAGAGACCCACCGTGACCACCCCCAGAAGAGCCGCCGGCAGCCAACGTCCCGCTGGCCCGAGATGCAGCGGATCACGGACCGAGGAAGCCAGCAGGCAGAACAGCAGCACTACCACCTGGTGGGAGATGGCTCCCAGAGCCGAAGTCGAGCCATAGAAGGTACCGCAGCCGAGCACCAGGATGGCCAGGAGCGCGACGGGCAGGGTTGCCGGGAAGCCTTGTCTCAAGTGGGGCTGCTGGCGGGCTCGGCCTGCTCGAGTGGCAGCCACTCGAGATCGAGTCGACCCGTACTCTGCAAACCGGGCGTGAAGCCGCCGGGTGCGACCACCCTGTCACTGGAGCTGGAGCTGGAGGGAGAGTCCGGTGGCAGGGCGCGCCTAGTGGGCGAAGTCGGCGGTTGTGGCGTGCCGCCACCCGACGGGCTCTGCGAGAAGCTCGGCGGATTGTCGTACTTGGTGCCCGAGGTGGAGCTTCCCAGGTCATCGCCGGAGTCGGCTCGATAGCCGCTCTGGCTCTGCGATCTGGATCTCAGGGTCGAGGAATCGAGGGTGCGAGGGGAAGAGGCTTCCTTTTCTGTCGGCGCTCCGTCTTCGCTGTCCTCTGGTGGCACCGACGGGTAGGTGGCGCCGTATCGTCGCCTGAGGGGGACGTCCTCGGCCTCGGGAGCGGCTTCCAGAACCTCTGGCTCAGGCACCGGTTGTGGCAACAGCAGCTCGGCCACGTCACCCGGCTCTTTGTAGATGCGGGGCGCTTGCGTCGAGGGCGACTCCTGCACATACATGGCCAGCAGCGCATCGGTGGCCAGCCGGTTCTCGACGATATGCGGATTGACCTGCGGTGAGGTCAGCGATCGGTCGGCCGCAAAGGCCTGGGCGTAGTGGTACACCGCCTTCTTGCGGTTGCGCTCGTCCTCGTAGAGGTCGCCGAGCTGGTAGTGGGTCCAGGAGTGGCGTGGGTCGATCTCGAGGATCGATTCCAGCGTCTTGCGCGCCTGTTTGTTCTCACCCTGCTCTCGCAGGACCAACGCCAGGTTGTAGAGCGAGGTGACATCCATGGGCTCCGACTGGAGAGCCCGGCGGTAGGTCTCCTCGGCCTCCTCCAGATCGCCTGCCAGCGCCAACAGGTTGCCGAGATCGTTGAGCAGACTGGCGTCACCCGGATGCTCGGCCACCAGGGCCCGCTGCGCCGCCAGCGCTTCCTGGAGGTTGGCGGGAGTGCCCGCCAGGGCGACCAGAGCACTGGTGAGAAAGACCAGAAGCGCGCCCTGCAGGATCCGTGAGCGGGTCGTCCTAGCGGCGGAATTTCTGCTCCCATCGCCAGGTGAGATAGGGCTTTTCCTGGATTTCATGAGGTCGATTCTACCACGCAGGCTATTCGACCAGACCGTGCTGGCGCAGCCATTCGGCGTGCAGCTTGGAAAGGTATCGCTCGCCGGAGTCTGGCAGCAGGGTCACGACCACCGCGTCCGCGGCCAGACTCGAGGCGATCTGTCGGGCGGCCGCCACGGCGGCGCCGCCCGAGGAGCCCGTGAAGATGCCCTCCTTGCGAGCCAGCTCGAACACCGCCTCGTAGGCCACGGCATCTTCGACTGCCACCACCTCGTCGATGGTCTCCATCCAGACGCTCTCCGGGAGCAGATCTTCGCCGATCCCATCGATGAGGTACTGATGGATCTGCTCGGACGGTGGCAACTCTCCGTGCTCCTTGTAGTACTTGTAGACGCTGCCCACAGCGTCGACACCGATGACCCGGATCTCCGGGTTCCGCTGCTTGAGAAATCGGGCTGTACCGCTGATGGTGCCGCCGGTGCCGATGCCGGCGACCCAGTGGGTGATGCGACCGTCGGTCTGCCGCCAGATCTCGGGTCCGGTGGAGTGGTAGTGCGCTTCGGGATTGGCCTGATTGTAGTACTGGTAGGGCAGGAAGGCTCGCCGCTCGTCTCGGATTCGCTCGGCCGTCTTGTAGTAGGAGCGCGGGTCGTCCGGTGCCACCTCCGTCGGGCAGACGATGACCTCAACACCGTAGGCTTCCAGCAGAGATCGCTTCTCGGCTGGCGCCTTGTCGGCCATCGTGCAGACCATCTCGTAGCCCTTGAGGATGGCGGCGATGGCCAGCCCCACACCCGTGTTGCCGGAGGTCGGCTCGACAATGGTATCGCCCGGGCGCAGCTGCCCGGCAGCCTCGGCGGCTTCGATCATCGCCAGCCCTATGCGGTCCTTGACGCTGGAACCGGGGTTGAAGTACTCGAGCTTCGCGGCCAGGGTGGCGCCCTCCGGCGAGTAGCGTCCAAGCTGCACCAGGGGTGTGTTTCCGAGGGTTTCGAGAACGTTGTCGAGAATTTCCATAGAATCGGGGTTTCAACTCGCCGTTCGAGCTCGCAGCGGTCCGCGAAATCTAGCACAGCGGCAGGAGGTTCTAAGGAGGCATGAGGATGCTCAGAAGGAGTTTCGATAGTCGGAATTCGTGGTTTCGTCGCTCTGGCGGGGTGGTCGGATGCACGCTGGCGTGGCTGGTGCTGGCTGGACCGATTCCCATGGTTGCCGAGTCCGGACAGGCTGATCTGCAACATGCGCAGGAGATCCATCTGCAGGAGATTCGGCAGTTGACCTTTGGGGGCGAGAACGCCGAAGCCTACTGGTCCCCCGATGGCCGGGAGCTGAGCTTTCAATCGACGCGTGCGCCCTTCGGCTGTGACCAGATCTTCCGCATGTCGGTGGGCGAGTCGCAAGAGCCGCGCCTGGTGTCGAACGGCAAGGGGCGGACGACCTGCGCTCACTTCTCGGCCGATGGCGAGCGAATCATCTATTCCTCGACCCATCTCGGCAGCGCAGACTGTCCGCCGGTGCCAGATTTTTCCCAGGGGTACGTCTGGCCGCTCTACGACAGCTTCGACATTTTCAGCGTGGCCATCGACGGGAGTGATCTGGAGCAGCTCACCGACACCGGCTTCTACGATGCCGAGGCCACCGTCTGTTCGACCGACGGCTCCATCGTTTTCACTTCGACCAGGGATGGCGACCTGGATCTCTACCGCATGGACGCTGACGGCGGCAACGTCCAGCGTCTGACTTCGACTCCGGGGTACGACGGCGGGGCTTTCTTCTCACGCGATTGCTCACAGATCGTCTGGCGGGCATCGCGGCCACAGAAGGGAGAGGAGCTCGACGACTACCAAGACCTACTGGCCCAGAACATGGTTCGACCCTCCAGGTTGGAGATCTTCGTCGCCGATGCGGACGGCGGCAACGTTCGGCAGGTGACCGAGTTGGCGGCAGCCTCCTTTGCGCCCTTCTTCTATCCCTCGGGAGATCGGATTATCTTCTCCACCAACCACGGCGATGCGAGCGGTCGGGAGTTCGACATCTGGGCGGTGAATGTCGATGGCAGCGATCTCGAGAGAGTTACCTTTTCGCCGGGTTTCGATGGTTTTCCGATCTTCTCACCCGATGGTCGTTGGCTGGCATTCTCCTCGAATCGCAACCAGCAAGAGCGCGGCGAGACCAATGTTTTTGTGGCCCGCTGGCGTGACGACGGGTTGTCGACAGCAGATTGAGCGCGGCGGCGAACCCATTGCCGGCGACCCTGACCGGTCATCTTTGGACGCTGCGCGGCTATCTGCGTCGTAGCGTCCGGCCGCCCCGGGCACCGGACTCGCAAGCTTGGGCCACGCGGCTCGACGATCCCGATCTGGGCCCGATCCGTTTGAGCGGGCAGCTCAGCCATCCCGCCGGAGCCCGCGCTCTGGTGGTGCTGGTTCATGGCCTGGCTGGTTGTTGCGACAGCCCCTATGTCCTCGAGGCCGCCGGCCACTGCGACGCTGCCGGGCTGGCCTGCCTGCGGCTGAATTTGCGGGGCGCCGATCGATCCGGGGAGGATATCTATCACGCCGGGCTGGCCGCAGATCTGGTAGCAGCGCTGGCCAGCCCGCAGGTGACGGCCTTCGAACGCACGGCTGTCCTGGGATTCTCCCTCGGCGGGCACGTGGCACTGCGTCTGGCTATCGACTCGCCGAGTGAGACTCTCGCGGCGGTGGCGGCGGTGAGCCCGCCGCTGGATCTGGCAGCGACCGCCACCACCATCGATGGCGCTGGCAGATGGATCTACCGACAGTATCTGCTGGCGCGGCTGCTGGAAGTCTACGCGCGGGTCGCGGACCGTCGCCGGCTGGCGGCGACAGTGACGCAGGTGAAGCGCGCCAGAACCTTTGTGGAGTTCGACAGCCTGGTCATCGCACCACGCTACGGTTTTGCCGACGCCTGGGACTACTATCGTCGGGTCAGCGTCGGCCCTGATCTGTCGCGTCTGCGGCTGCCGGCACTGATCGTGGGGTCGCGGGCCGATCCCATGATTCCCGCCGCCAGCCTTCTGGAGCCGCTGGCCGGGGCTGGTGAATCGCTACGGCATCACTGGGCTGAGCCCGGTGGCCACCTGAGCTTCGCATCGGATCTCGACCTGGGCTACGCTGCCGAGCAGGGGCTCTACCCGCAGACCCTCGGCTGGCTGAGGAAACAGCTGGCAGTTTGAGGCCGGTTCGGGCGCGGGCTATACTGATTCGAGGGCTGGGGGAGTCAATCGTGAACATACAGATCAGATCATGGCGCTTGGTAGCCTGGACTCTTGTGGCGGCGCTCGGACCGCTCTCTCTAGGCGGTTACCTGACCGCCCAGGAGGAATCCGACTCATCGGAGGGCGCTGCGCCCCAGGTTATTCGCCTGGCGGTGGATACCATCATTCACCCGGTGGCCGCCGAGTTCGTCATCGAGTCGTTGGCGGAGGCGGACCGGCGCCAGGTCGACGCCGTGGTATTAGAGCTGTCCACACCGGGCGGTCTGTTGACCTCCACGAGAGACATCTTCACCGCCATGCTGAGCGCCGATAGCCCGGTCGTGGTCTTTGTCTCACCCTCCGGTGCGCAGGCCGCTTCCGCCGGCTTCTTTCTGCTCATGGCGGCCGATGTGGCAGCCATGGCGCCGGGAACCAACACCGGTGCGGCGCATCCGGTTGGCGGCAGCGGCGAGGACATCGAGGGTGACATGGGGGCCAAGGTCGAGGAGGATGCCGCAGCCACCATCCGTTCGCTGGCCACCCGCAACAAGCGCAACGCCGAATTGGCCGAGGCCGCGGTGGTGGAGAGCAAGTCGTTCACCGCCGAAGAGGCTCTCGCCAGTGGACTGATCGACGTGGTGGCGGCAGACTTTCCGTCGCTGTTGGACGAGATCGACGGACTCGAGATCGTCGGGGAGAAGGACGAGGTGCGACAACTCCGGACAGCCGGAGCCGAGGTCACCACCCTTGAAATGTCCGGATTCCAACGATTCCTGTCGACCATCGCCCATCCCAATATCGCCTATATCCTCATGACCCTGGGCGGACTGGGACTCTATTTCGAGCTCTCGAACCCAGGTGCGGTCCTGCCGGGAGTGATCGGTGGGATCTGCCTCATTCTGGCCTTCTTCGCCCTGTCGGTGCTGCCGGTAAACTACGCCGGGATCGCCCTGATCTTGCTGGCCATGATCTTCTTCATCGCCGAGGTCAAGGTGGTGAGCTATGGCATGTTGACCGTGGCCGGAGTGATCTCGCTGGTCATCGGCTCGCTGATGTTGTTTCGTAGCGCCGATCCGGCGATTCGGGTCAGCCTGGATCTGATCATCGGCATGTCGATCTTCACTCTGGTGGTTGTCGCTCTGCTGCTGACCCTGGTGGTCCGGGCCCACAGCACCCAGGTGACGACAGGAGCCGAGGGGCTGCTCAACAAGCAAGGCGTGGCGAGAACGGCGATCGAAGAAGACGGCAAGGTATTCGTTCACGGTGAGCTCTGGTCCGCGGTGGCCGATCGACCGATCGCCGCCGGGACCGCGGTGAAGGTGGTAGGGGTGAAGGGTCTGAAGCTGGCGGTCAGACCCTTGCAAGAGAAGGCTTCGGAGATAGGAGGAGAGGTTTTATGACGCTCTATGGACTGGCGGTAGCGGTATTTCTGGGACTGGTGTTCCTGACGCGCTGGATCAACATTCTCAACGAGTATGAGCGGGCGGTGGTGTTTCGCCTCGGCCGGCTCCTGGGACGGCCGAAAGGGCCGGGACTGGTGCTCATCTTCTGGCCGATCGATCGCATGGTGAAGGTCTCCTTGCGCACGGTGGTCCACGATGTCCCGTCGCAGGATGTGATCACCAAGGACAACGTATCGGTGAAGGTCAACGCCGTGGTCTATTTCCGCGTGGTCGATCCTCTCAAGGCGGTGGTGGAGGTGGAGAACTACCTTTTCGCCACCAGTCAGATGGCCCAGACGACCCTGCGGTCGGTTCTCGGCCAGGCGGAGCTCGATGAGCTGCTGGCGGAGCGCGAGAAGCTCAACGACAAGCTGCAGTCGATCATCGATGCGCATACCGACCCCTGGGGCATCAAGGTGTCGTCCGTCGAGGTCAAGCACGTCGATCTACCACAAGAGATGCAGCGGGCCATGGCCAGACAGGCCGAGGCGGAGCGCGAGAAGCGGGCCAAGATCATCCACGCCGAAGGAGAGATGCAGGCCTCCGAGACTCTCGCCGACGCTGCCGAGACCATCAGCCGCAACGCCACGACCCTGCAGCTGAGATATCTGCAGACGTTGACCGAGATCGCCGCCGAGCAGAACTCGACCATCCTGTTCCCCATTCCCATCGATCTCTTCAAAGCGTTTCGCCAGGCGGGGGACGGCGACTAGAATCCGACAACGGGGGGAAGCCCAGACGTGAGCCAATCGCACGAACCTAGCTATTACGAGATCGCCCTGACCAATCGACAGGTCCTGATCGTCTTCGTGGTCCTGTTGATCTGCGTGGTAGCGGCCTTTTTCTCGGGGGTGTGGGTCGGCCAAAGAGACGCGCCACCACCGATCATGGACATGGCCCAGGGTACGGGTGGTGAATCGGCAGGCGAGGAAGAAGCCGGCGCGCCGGTGGGAGAGCTGCACTTCTTCTCCGACGAGAAGCAGCCGGCCGAAGAGTCACCGAGTCTGGCCGATATGGCCGATCAGCCCCAGCCCGAGACCACCCTGCTGGAAGATCTGGGAGGGCGCGAGGAAGAGTCGCAAGTGGCCGCGGTCGAGCCGCCGGTCGAGAAACCGGTCCCGAGACCGCCCAGCCCCACCGCCGCCGCTGCCGACCCGCCCGCCGGTGGTGGCTACGTCATCCAGGTCTTCTCGTCTGCCGATGAATCGCAGGCACGCAAGCTTCTCGGTCAGCTCACCGATGGTGGCTATCCGGCCTTCCTCTCACCCGTGGAGGTCGGTAGCCAGACCATGGTGAGGGTGCGCATCGGGCCCTACAGCCAGCTGGCCAATGCCGAGACGGTGGCGGATCGCATCCAGCGCGAGTTCAAGCTCGACACCTGGGTGACCCAGTAGTCCGGAGCATCATGACAGCCATGCCTCGCTGGCTGCTGGCCCTCGTGGCGGGTGCGGCCTGGGCGTTCTGCTTCGGCCAGCGACCCTGGCTCTGGTTGCCATGGGTGGCGCTGGTGCCGCTCCTGCTGCTGCTACGGCAACCGCGACAGGCCTGGCTGGGATGGTTGCACGGTCTGGCCTTCTGGCTGGTCTCGATCCCCTGGGTCCAGCCGACGCTCGAAATCCATGGACAGCTGCCGGGATGGATGGCCCTGCTGGGTCTCGTTGCCCTGGCCGCCTACCTGGCGCTCTTCAGTGGTCTCTTCGCGCTGCTGGCGGCACCCCTCTGGCGTCAGGGCGGTGCCTCGGTCTGGCTGGGAATCCCAGCCGCCTGGGTGGTGGCGGAGTGGCTTCGCGGTCACTTCTTCTCGGGCTTTCCGTGGAATCTCGCGGCCTATTCGTGGATCGATTTCCCGGGCGCCTTACCGCTGGCCGCCTGGGTGGGTCCCTACGGCGTGGCTTTCTTTCTGCTGCTCGCCAACACGGCGCTGGCCCAGGGAGTGCGACACCGTCGTTGGTCGGTGCCCTTGGCCACCCTCGGTGGCATCGCCCTGCTATTGGCCACGGCGGCACGCTGGGCGGTACCTGTCACCGACGGCCGCGAGGTGGAGGCGCCGCTCGAGGTGCGCATCCTGCAGCCGAACATCGGCATCATGACCGAATTCGACGCGACATGGGTGGAGCAGCAATACCAGCGGATTTTTCAGATGTCACGTCAGGCCTGCGACTCCCCTCGAAGCCTGGTGATCTGGCCGGAGAGCGGCGCCTGGCCCTACTCCTACAGTCGCGACGAGCGTCTGCGTAGGGATCTGGCGGATCTGGCGGCCGCCGGTTGTCCCATCCTGATGAACACCTCCATGGCAGGCGAGGGTGGAATCTACAATTCACTTCTCTTGATCGACAAAGACGGGGTGCGGGGACGCTACGACAAGCAGCACCTGGTGCCCTACGGCGAGTACGTGCCGATGGCGGACTGGCTGCCGTTCCTCGACAAGATTGCCCGCCACGCCGGTGAGTTCCTACGCGGCGCCCAGGGGGCTGTTCTCCCCTGGTCGCTGCAGGGGCTGGCGCCGGCCATCTGCTTCGAGATCACCTTCCCCGAAGAGGTGGCGGCCCAGGTTCGCCGGGGAGGGACGCTACTGGTGACGGTGACCAACGACTCCTGGTACGGTGACAGCTGGGCGCCGTGGCAGCATTTCCGGGCGGCCCGATTTCGCGCCGCCGAGAATCGTCGCTATCTCGTGCGCGCCGCCATTACGGGGGTGTCGGCTGTCGTCGGCCCCGACGGCTCGGTCGACCAGCAGCTGGGACTCAACGAGGAGGGAGTCCTGGCGGCCGAGGTGCCGGGGATGCGATCCTTGACACCGTACACCCGGGCTCCCTGGGTGGCTCCCGCTATCAGTCTCGCCATTCTCGGCTTTGCTATATTGCTCAGCCGCAAAGGAGCTTCCGAATGAGCTCAGTAGAAACCCAACAGCGAATCGAACAACTCGATCGGCAACTGGTTCTCCTCCGGGGGTATCTTTGAGGACGCCGATCTCGAGAGTCGGATGGCCGAGATCGACCGCCAGATGGAGGCGCCGGGCTTCTGGGACGACCATGCAGCCAGTGCTCCTCTGCTCAAGCGCCGCAGGAGCCTCGAGAGACAGCTCAACACCCTGCAGCGGCTGCGCGACGATGCCGACGAGCTCTCGGCCTGGCAGGAGCTCCTCTCGGAAGGGGAGAGCGACGACGAGGTCGAGGGCTTCCTCGATCGACTGGCGGTAGAGCTGCGTCAACTGGAGCTGCAGCTCAAGCTCTCGGGTGACGACGACGAGAAGAGCGCCCTGGTGGCGATCCATCCGGGCGCCGGCGGTACCGAGTCCCAGGACTGGGCCGAGATGCTGCTCAGGATGTATCTGCGCTGGGCGGAGAAGAACGGTTTCGAGAGCGAGTTGCTGGATCGGCTGGAAGGCGAGGAGGCCGGCATCAAGAGTGCCACTTTCGCGGTCCGGGGTGACTACGCCTACGGCTACCTGCATGGCGAATCGGGGGTCCACCGTCTGGTGCGGATCAGCCCGTTCGACGCCGCCAGCCGACGCCATACCTCTTTCGCCTCGGTTTTCGTCTACCCGGAGGTGGATGACGATGTGGAGATCGATATTGTCGACGGTGATCTCCGAGTCGATACCTATCGGGCCTCGGGTGCCGGTGGGCAGCACGTCAACAAGACCGAATCGGCGGTGCGTATCACCCATCTGCCCTCGGGGATCGTGGTGGCCTGCCAGAACGAGCGCAGCCAGCACAAGAACCGGGCCACGGCCATGAAGATTCTGCGCGCCCGCCTCTACGACCTCGAGATCAGCAAGCGGGAAGAAGAAGCGGCTGCCAAGGAGGGCACCAAGAAGGACATCTCCTGGGGAAGCCAGATCCGCAGCTATGTCCTGCAGCCCTATCGCATGGTCAAAGACCATCGGACGTCGGTGGAGATGGGGGACGCGGACAGGGTGCTCGATGGCGACATCGAAGCCTTCATCGAAGCCTGGTTGAGCTTCCAGATGGGTGAGGGTGGCGCCGGCGACACGACGGCCGGCTAGGCTCGACCATGAGCTCCGGACTGCCGATCGATTTTGTCTCCCCCCTGCCTCCGGTGCGGTCGGGGATTTCGGACTACAGCGCCGATCTGTTGCCGAACCTGGCGCCGCTCTGCGATCTGCAGGTGGTCCAGCTGCCCGGACAGCCGATCTCGACCGATCTGCAGGAGCGCTGGCGACCGATCTCCGCCTCCGCTACCGGTCGGAATGGTCGGCTACCGCTTTACCAGATGGGTAACAACGAGCACCACCGGGGCGTGGTCGATCTGGCGCTGGAACGGCCCGGGATCCTCACCCTCCACGATGTGGTGCTGCATCACCTGCTGGTGGAGATGACCCTGGGAGAGGCGCAGCTCGAGCCCTACCTGGAGCGGCTGGAGACCGATCACGGGTGGGTGGGCCAGCTCGCTGCCAACGCCCGCCAGTGGGGCGAGCTGGGACAAGCCGCCATGTTCTCCTTGCCGGCACACCGCACGTTGCTGCGGCGCCAGCGTGGCGTGTTGGTCCACAGCCGCTGGGCAGCGGAAAGAGTACAGGAGGACAACCCGGACATCGCGGTTCGTCAGATTCCCATGGGGATCCCGCTACCTCCTGAGGCCAATCGCGAGCAGGGAAAATTCTTCCGTCGGCGCCTCGGCATCGACGCCGACACCCCGTTGATCGGCTCGATGGGTTTCCAGACCCCGATCAAGCGAACCGATCGGGTGATTGCCGCCCTCGACCAACCTGGGATGGAGGAGGCGCATCTGCTGATCGCCGGTGAAGTCTCTCCGGTACTCGATTACGCCTCCGCGGCGAGTGAGATCGGTGTGGCGGACCGGGTCCACACCACCGGCTTCCTGGACTTCGACGAGTTCGGCCAGGCGATCGCCGCCTGCGATCTCTGTGTCAACCTGCGCTATCCGACGGCCGGCGAGACATCGGCGTCTCTGCTGCGCGTCCTGGCCATGGGTCGACCGGCCATTGTCTCGGACTATGCCCATTCGGCCGAGCTCCCCGACGACGTGGTGGTCAAGATCCCGCTGGGCGAGAACGAGGTGCAAGAGCTGGCTCGACGGGTGGGGGTCCTGTTGGCGGACCGGCAGCGTCTCGAGGAGATGTCCCAGGCTGCCCGGGCCTACATCGCAGAGCAACACGAACCGGCTCAGGCGGCGAGCTCGATTGTCCAGGCCTGCCGAGAGCTGGCAGAGTTGCCGCCACCGGGTGAGGGGACGCCGTCGCTGGCACCGCCCTCGACCCTCGTCTGGCGGCAGGTGTGGGGCGAGCTCGACGTGCAGGGGGGTGAACCGCCCTGGCAGGAGGGCCAGGCCAGGGATCTGGATATCCACCTCACCAACCACAGTTCGGCTCGCTGGTTGCCGACGGGGGAAGGGACCGGGGGTGTGATGATCGAGCTGGAGTGGCGGCCCGATCCGTGGTCCGGGCCAATGGAGCCCCGCTGGATCGAACTCCAAGCAGCCATCGGTCCGGGTGAGTCGCGCAGCTTCCAGATCCGGGTCCGCAGACCTCTGGGGGCGGGGATGCTGGTGGTGGAGCCGCATCTGCAGGGTGTGTCGGGGATGAATGCTCTGGGAGGACCGCGATGGGTGAAGTTCCTCTAGGCGGACCTCCGGCAGTAGGGCTGTTCCGGACAGGTCCGGGATATGTGCTGCTGGCCCTGCTGGCCGGCTTGTTGTTGGTCTCTGTCGCCTGTCCCAGGGAAACGTCTCGGCTCTCGCCTCGCGAGCTGACACACCTCACCGCCGGCCAGAGCCTGATCCACGATTTCGATCGGCGGTTCGACGACCGGGACCGGCAACGGCTCGGCGAGCTCGGTCGCGACGAAAGCGACCTGTTGCTGGCCTCGACAGGCGCTCCCGGGGCCCAGAGCTTCGCGGTGCCTTCGCCCTACTCGATCCTCCTGGCACCCTGGGTCGGTCTGGCCCCGGTGAGGGGGTCCGCCATCCTCAACGCGATTCTGATCGCGCTGGCCGCAACTTTGGCCGCCCACTCCTTGGGTCGCCGACTGGGCCGTGCGGCGCTGGCCCTGGTCGCCATCTGCCTGTTCGCCTCGGTCTTGTACCGCAGTGTGTTCCTGGTAACCCCCAGCGTCTTTCTGGCCGCCTGTGTGGCAGGGGCCTTTTCTCTGGCCCTGAGACACGAGGAGCCGGCCTCCCACGGCATGCCAGAGGTCTATCGACCCGAGAGCTCGGCCCCGGCGAATGCCGGTCGAGGGCTGGTGGTGGGAGCTCTCCTGGGCGTGGTGGCGGTCCACCATCCGCTGTACCTGCTGCTGGCCCTGCCCGCCGGGCTGGTCCTGGGTCCGGAGCGCCGACAGTCGGCACGAGTCGGTCTCGTCGGGGGGCTCGTCCTCGTGCTGCTGGTCTTCGGCCTGACCAGTGGACTGTGGGACCTCTCGGTCAACGGCATCCTGCAGGGTGATGGACTGCAGGATCTGCGGGTCAGCATAGGGGCGACCGCCTGGAACCTGCTCTATCTGCTGATCGGTCGCAACGTCGGCTTGCTGCCGTACTTCCTTCCCCTGTTGGCCCTTCTGGGTCTGTGGCAGGGCGCTGCAGGTCGTTCCTCGCTGGTGGTGACCGGGGTCGTTGGCACCCTGCTCTTTCTGGTCGTCTCGCCCTTCGATTTCTTCGCCGGCCCGGCGGCAGTCGGCAGCGCCACGCTTGTACCCTGGTTCGTCATGCTCTGGTTCGTTCCCACCAGGCCCCTACCCAGGGGCTGGATCGTGGCTACCCTGCTGCTGGCGGCTCCGGGAATGCTGCCCACCTGGTTGGCACCGAGCGTCGAGCCGGTAACCGAGCAGGGTGTCTATCGCCACGCCTCGAGTCGTTGGCACCGGTATCTGCCGGTGGAGACGACACAGCAGGCCCTACCGCCGGGCGAGGTCATGGGGAATCGCTTCTGGATCCGCTCGCTGAGTCGAGAGGCCCGGGTCAGTGGTAGCCGCTGGCTGCTGGAAGGGGGCGGCTGGGCCGTTCTCCATCTGGCGACACCGACCGAGCTGGCTGCTATCCATCTTCAGTTCGGACCCCAGGCGGAAGCCGATCTGGAGGTCCAGGGCGCGGATCTCGGCGACATGGTCCTGCTCCCCGATGGCGGCGTCGGGTTTCGTCTGGACCACCCCAGGCGGAAGGCCCTGCACCCCATGTGGTTCAGCCCCGAAAAGCACTTCAACTATGTGGTCGGGTTTCGCATGCCGATGGAGGAGCCTCGCGCGCAGACCCTGACCCTGACCGCAATTGCGGCAGATCTGGAGCGGCAACGACCATGAATGATGAATCCTCGATCCACAGCTGGATCTTCGAGCTCAGAAGCCGCCTCGCATCGCCGGCGCCACAGCGCCTGCCGACGAACGAGGCTCGCCAGGCAGCGGTTCTGGTCCCTCTGTATGTCGAAGCCGGGGAGCTCTGGACATTGCTCACCAAGCGCTCCGAGACCCTGCCCCAGCATCGTGGCCAGATCGCCTTCCCCGGCGGCGGGAGGGAGATCGGTGAAGACCCCTGGGACGCCGCTCTCCGCGAGTCGCAGGAGGAATTGGGAATCGATCCGTCCAGGGTGGTTCGCATCGGCCAGCTCGATGAGGCCTCGACGCCGAGCGGCTTCAATATCGTTCCCTGTGTGGGCGCGGTACCCTATCCGCTGGAGACCCAACCGAACCACGATGAGATAGCCGAGGTCTTCTCGGTGCCACTGATGGCCTTTGCCGACTACTCGCTGGTGGAGGACCGATTGGTCAAGATCGACGAAGTGGAGCGCTGGATCAGGGTCTACCACGTCGGCAAGCGACAGGTCTGGGGTTTGACGGCCAGAATCATCCAGAATCTGATGGAGCGTCTGGGACTGCAGCTCCCGGACGAAAGGTAGAGGCGCTCCCTGATCCTGTCCGGTCGGCGGCGGAGCCCGGGCCTCAGCCTGCTGCTGGCCGTCGCGACTCTGCAAACAGGCTGCTCGATGAGAAACCTGATCTATCCGGCTCCGGGGGTCGCCGTCGGCGCGCCGCCGCCGGGCTTCGAGCTCGTCCAACTGCCCCTGGCTGACGGTGGTGAAGTCGAGGCCTGGCACCGGGAGGCCGTCGGCAGCGGCGCTCGGACTCCCTTGATCTACTTCCATGGCAATGGGGAGAATCTCGAGACGCTGCGCTGGGCCGGGCTCACCGATCGGCTGGCGGCTCTGGGGGTACCCGTGCTGCTGGTGGACTACCCCGGCTATGGCAACAGTGGTGGAGCACCCTCCGAGCAGTCTCTGAAGTCTGCAGCGGTGGCGGCGTTGCGCTGGTCGCGCGACCAGTACTCCGAACGGAAGGTGATCCCCTGCGGCTGGTCCCTGGGGGCCGCTCTGGCTATCTACCTGGCGGCCGAGCACTCGGAAGAGACCAGCGGCATCGTGGCCCTGAGTCCCTGGACCAGCCTGACCGCGGTTGCCGATGTCCACTTTCCCGGTTGGCTGGTGGCCCTCGGATTGCGGGAATCGTACGATTCGCTGGCCATCGTTTCGCGCCTAACGGCTCCGATGTTGGTTGTCCACGGGACCGAGGACGAGGTCATTCCGGTGGATCAGGGGCGTCACCTGGCGGCCGCTTCGAGCCATGCCACATGGGTTCCCGTGGAGGGCGCCGGGCACGGAGATTTGCTGGCTCGTAACGAGGTTTGGCGACGGATCTCCGGCTTCATCGAATCCGTCGAAGCCTACGGGCAGCCTGTGAAATAATCGCTCTCTACGACAACTCATCTCTCTCGGAGGCACTGGAAAACCATGACTGTTGCACAGACCCAATCCGCGATCGATCGCATCGTCGAGCTGCTGGAGGACGATGCCGACCAGCTCCTGTCGCACGAATCCCGCGGCATCACCAAGGACCTTCTCCATCTGCCTGGTCCCGATCACATCGACGACGTCTTCGGCGGATCCGATCGGTCGCCCAACGTGTTGGTGAACCTGGGCCGCCTCTACGGCACTGGCCGACTGGCGGGGACCGGCTACGTCTCGATCTTGCCGGTGGATCAGGGGATCGAGCACTCCGCGGCGGCCTCGTTCGCCCCCAATCCGGCCTACTTCGATCCCGAGAACATCGTTCGGCTCGCCATCGAAGGCGGCTGCAATGGAGTGGCATCGACCTTGGGAGTCCTGGGGGCCATGTCCCGCAGATACGCCCACAAGATCCCCTTCGTCGTCAAGATCAACCACAACGAGATGCTGACCTATCCGAATCGGTACAAGCAGATCCTCTTCTCGCAGGTCGAGCAGGCCTGGGATCTGGGGGCCGCGGCTGTGGGGGCGACCATCTACTTCGGCTCGGAAGACTGCGATCGCGAGTTGGTTGAGATCGCGGAAGCCTTCGCGCAGGCCCACGATCTCGGCATGGCGACGATTCTCTGGTGCTATCTGCGCAATTCAGAGTTCAAGAAGGATGGGGTGGACTACCACGCGGCGGCCGATCTCACCGGCCAGGCCAACCATCTGGGTGTCACCATCGAGGCCGATATCGTCAAGCAGAAACAGGCCACCAACAACAACGGCTATACCGCCATCGGCTTCGGCAAGACCCATCCGCTGGTCTATAGCGATCTGGTCACCGATCACCCGGTAGATCTGGTGCGGTGGCAGGTGGCCAACTGCTACATGGGTCGTATCGGTCTGATCAATTCCGGTGGCTCGTCGTCGGGTCAGGGCGATCTGGCGCAAGCCGTCCGCACTGCTGTGATCAACAAGCGCGGCGGTGGTGCCGGCCTGATTTCGGGGCGCAAAGCCTTTCAGCGACCGATGGCCGAGGGGGTCGAGCTCCTCAATGCCATCCAAGACGTCTTCCTCTGCGAGGACGTCACGGTCGCTTGAGGATTTGCGGACACTCACCGGGTGGAAAGAGGTGCCATGTCTGAGCCGCTGGATCTGATCATCATCGGGAGTGGCCCGGGGGGCTATGTGGCCGCCATTCGCGCCGCCCAACTGGGGCTGAGCGTCGCGGTGGTGGAGAAGGACACCAAGCTCGGCGGCACCTGCCTGCACCGCGGCTGTATTCCCACCAAGGCCCTACTTCATACCGCCGATCTGCTGCAAGAGACCCGGCGGGCAAGCGAGTTCGGGGTCGATGCGGGCGAGCCGACGCTGAATCTGGAGGGCGCCCGGGCATTCAAGGACCGGGTGGTCGACAAGAATGCCAAAGGCGTCGAGTTCCTCTTCAAGAAAAATGGTATCCAGGGTCACTACGGTCGCGGTCGGCTGGTGGGACGAAACGAGGTCGAGGTGACGAGTGAGAGCGGCTCCCGGAACCTCTGGGGCAAGCACATCATGGTGGCGACAGGGTCGGTGCCGCGCGAGATTCCCGTGGCGCCCACGGACGGAGAGCAGATCCTCAATTCCGACCACATCCTGCAGCTCCCCCGGGTGCCCGAGAGCCTGGTAGTTCTTGGAGCGGGTGCTGTGGGTACCGAGTTCGCCTCCATCTTCTCGTCCTTCGGCAGCCAGGTGACGCTGGTGGAGATGCTGCCGCGACTGCTGCCCCTCGAGGACGAGGAGATCTCCAAACAACTTCAGCGGTCGTTCCGCAAACGCAAGATCAAGACCCACACCAGCACCCGGCTGAGCCGCGCCCAGAGCCTCCCGGAGGGTCTGAGGATCGACCTCGAGTCGGAGGACGGTCGACAGCGGGAGATCACGGCGGAGATGCTGTTGGTAGCGGTGGGACGGTCGCCGGTCACCGAGAATCTTGGGCTGTCCGAGCTGGGAATCGGCATCGATCGAGGCTATATCGAGGTCAACGAGTTCATGCAGACCGCGGTGCCGAACATCTATGCCATCGGCGACGTGGTGCAGACTCCCTGGCTGGCCCACGTCGCTTCGGCTGAGGGGATTCTGGCGGTCGAGCACCTGGCGGGTGAGCCGGCTCGGCCGCTGAACTACGACCTGGTACCGGGAGTGACCTACTGCGAACCGGAGGTGGGGAGCGTCGGCTTGACCGAGGCCCAGGCGATCGAACGGGGCTACGACGTGGCCTGTGGCAAGTTCCCCTTCACCGCCCTGGCCAAGGCCGCCATCGTCGGCAAGACCGAAGGCTTTGTCAAGGTGGTGCGGGAGAAGAAGTACGACGAGCTCCTGGGAGTCCATATCATCGGCCCGCACGCCACCGATCTCATCGCGGAAGCCTGTGTGGCCCTGCAGATCGAGTCCACCACCGAAGAGCTGTTCCGCACCATTCATGCCCACCCGACGCTGTCCGAGGCTCTGGCCGAGGCGGCGCACGCGGCAGTGGGTCACGCTATCCACATCTGACTCGCGCAAGGACTGGAAGAGAGCCATGGCAACCGACGTCATCATGCCCCAGATGGGGGAATCCATCGCCGAAGGCACCCTCACCAAATGGCTGGTCAAGGTCGGCGATTCGGTCGAGCGGGATCAGCCCCTGTTCGAGATCTCCACCGACAAGGTCGACGCCGAGATACCCAGCCCCGCCACCGGTGTCCTGCTGGAAGTGAAATCCGAAGAGGGGGCCGTCGTCCATGTCGATCAGGTGGTGGCGGTGATCGGACAGGCGGACGAACAGGTGGTGGCGGAGAAGCCGGCGGCTGCGGCCCCTGCGCCGCTTGTGGAGCCGCAACCCGCCGAAGCCGCACCTCGAACGGTCTCTGTCGAGCCGCCGCCGAGCAGAGCCCCCGAGGCGGCAACCGGTGCCGCCGATGCCGAGCTGGTGGAGCGTGTGCGGCAGTTCTCCAGCCCGCTGGTGCGCCGGATGGCGGCGGAGGAGGGGGTCGATCTGGAGCAGATCGAAGGCTCCGGTATCCACGGTCGCGTCACCAAGAGGGATCTGGAGGGCTATCTGGAGAAGCGATCGGCGACACCACCGGCGCCCAAGCCTGCGGCGCCGCGCACCGCCGAAGTGGTCACTCCGGCGCCCAAGCCCACCGGCGAATTCATGGTGCCCGCCTATCTGGAGGGTGACAACGTTGAGATCGAGCCGATGTCCAACATCCGCCGGCTCACTGCGGCCCACATGGCCTACTCCAAGCAGACCTCGGCCCATGTCACCACCGTCTTCGATATGGATCTTTCCCGGGTGGCGCGCATCCGCAACCGCGCCAAGGGCGGCTTTCTGGCGACGCACGGAACCAAGTTGACCTTCATGCCGTTCATCTTCCGGGCCGTGGCCAACGCCCTGATCGCCAACCCGAAGCTCAACGCCGCGATCGACGGCACCAACATCGTCTTCAAGAAGGACATCAACCTGGGGATGGCCGTCGCCCTCGACTGGGGTCTGATCGTCCCCGTGATCCGCCACGCCGACCGTCTCAACCTGCTGGGTCTGGCGAAGAGCGCCAACGATCTGGCCGAGAGGGCACGCAGCAAGAAGCTGGCTCCCGACGAGGTGCAGGGAGGCACCTTCACCATCACCAATCCTGGGGTCTTCGGCTCTCTCTTCGGCACCCCGGTGATCAACCAGCCGCAGGTGGCGATCCTGGGCGTCGGTGCCATCGAGAAGCGCCCGGTGGTCGATACCGATGCGGAAGGCAACGACACCATCTCGATCAAGACGATGGCCTATTTTGCCGTCACCTTCGATCATCGGCTGGTGGACGGAGCCGATGCCGATCAGTTCATGAATCACATCCGACAGACGCTCCTGGACGAGACCTGGAGCGAGCTGGATGCCTTCCTCTGAGTCCCGTCTGCTGAACTGGAGCTATCTCGGCCGTCTGGACTACGGCGAGGCCGAGGAGCTCCAGCAACGCCTCCGGGAGCGGGTCCGGATGGGGGAAGGCGGCGACTTTCTGTTGTTGCTCGAGCACCCGCATGTCTTCACCGTCGGTCGCAACGCCGATCGTCGAGACATTCTGGCGGACGATGGCTGGTTGCGCTCTCGAGAGACCCAGATCCACACCACGGACCGCGGGGGCAAGGTGACCTATCACGGTCCAGGTCAATTGGTGGGCTATCCGATCATCGATCTGGACCCCGATCGCCGCGATCTACGACGCTATGTTAGGGATCTCCAGGAGGTTCTGGTACGGGTCTTGAGCGATCTGGACATCTCCGCCGAGCCTCGGCATCAGACCGAGGAGATAGGAGTCTGGGTCGCTTCGAGGAAGATCGCTTCCATCGGCGTGCACGTGAGCCGCTGGATCACTACCCACGGCTTCGCCTTGAATCTGAGCACCGACCTGTCCTACTTTCGTGGCATCGTTCCCTGCGGGCTAGAGGGTGTCGAAATGACCTCCGTAGAGGCTCTGACCGGACGACGGCCGGATCTCGAGGCAGTCAGTGAGCGGCTGGCGCGGCACTTCTGTGAGGTCTTTTCGAGACGAGCCGTACCGGTCGCAGCCCGTTCGATCGTCGAGCCATGGCCTATCGTCCGTTAGAGCACACCGCTGATCTGGGGATCGAGGCTACAGCGGAGTCGCTGGATGAGCTCTTCGAAGAGTGCCTGCGGGCGCAGTGCGACGCGTGGACCCGGCTCGATCGCGTCGCTGCCAGAGAAGAGCGATCGGTGGATCTCGGGGCCCCTGATCTTCCGGCGCTGCTGGTGGAGTTCCTGGGCGAGGCGATCTATCTCCAGGAGACCGAAGGGCTCGTTCTCTGTCGCGCCGACGTCCGGGTGAGCCGGTCGGCGACCGGCTGGACCGTGGCGGGCACCGTCGCCGGGGAGCCCTTCGATCTCCAGCGCCACGGTCTCAAGACCCTGCTCAAAGCGGTCACCTACCACGGATTGCGGGTCGGGGAGGACCAGAATCGCTGGGTTGCCAGGGTGATTTTCGATATCTGAGCCGCAGCCCTGCCCGGTGGCCCGAGGGTTTCGACGGCCGGTCTGGTTGCGTGGCGATCGCCCGGGGCGTAGCCTTGCAGGGTCCGCGAACCCGACAGGAGGACGGTGAAATGAGGGTGGAGAGAATCGACGAGTTCCGCTGGCGAATCCCCCGACGCGGCAAGATGCGGGTCGATGGACGGATTCTGGCCAGCGAGGCGATGATGGACGACATCCGATCCGATCAGAGCCTGCAGCAGGTGGTCAACGTGGCTCACCTGCCGGGTATCGTCGGGGCATCGCTGGCCATGCCGGACATCCACTGGGGCTATGGCTTTCCCATCGGTGGTGTGGCGGCCATGGACGAGCGCCGGGGTGTGGTGTCTCCAGGTGGTGTCGGCTACGACATCAACTGAGGGGTCCGCCTTCTGCGCTCAGGTCTGAGCCGCAACGAGATCGCTCCCCGGCTGCGCGAGCTGGTCACCGCGATGTATCGCAACATCCCGACGGGGGTGGGGCGCGGCCGCCGGGATCTGCGCTTGGGGAAACCAGAATTGCGTCGTGTGCTGCGTCAGGGTGCGGCCTGGGCCGTCCAGCAGGGCATGGGAGAGAGCCGGGACCTGGAGTTCGTCGAAGAGAACGGCTGTCTCCCTGGCGCCGAGGCCGAAGGGGTATCCGACCGGGCGCTGGAGCGCGGCAGGGGACAGCTCGGAACGCTCGGCTCGGGAAACCACTTCGCCGAGATCCAGTACGTGTCGGAGATCTTCGATCGGCAGGCGGCGGACGCCCTGGGGCTCGTTCAGGATCAGGTTACGGTGAGCATCCACTCGGGCTCCAGGGGCCTCGGACACCAGGTCTGCTCGGATCATCTGAAGCTCATGCAGACGGCGGCCCAGCGCTATGGCATCGAGCTGCCCGACCGTCAGCTCTGTTGTGCGCCGATTCGTTCCGACGAGGGGCGTGCCTACCTGCGAGCGATGGCAGCGGCAGCCAACTACGCCTTCGCCAATCGACAGGTGATGACCCACTGGACCCGCGAGAGCTTCGCCGCGGTCCTCGGTGCAGGACCTCGCCAGCTCGGTCTGCAGGTCGTCTACGATGTCTGTCACAACATCGCCAAGATCGAGACCTTCAACCATGGCGGTCGACAACAACGCCTCTGTGTGCATCGCAAGGGAGCCACCCGAGCCTATCCTCCAGGGCATCCACAGACCCCGACTCCCTATCGCGAGGTCGGCCAACCGGTCCTGATTCCCGGGGACATGGGGCGGTACTCGTATGTGCTCGTCGGTACCCAGCGGGCTTTCGACGAGACCTTCGGATCGACCTGCCACGGCGCCGGACGCCGCCTGAGCCGCCGGCAGGCCAAGCGCCAGGCGCGCGGCCGGCCTCTGCTGGAGGAGCTCGAGCGACAAGGTGTGGTGGTCATGGCCGCCGGACTCGCTACCGTGGCCGAAGAGATGCCCGAAGCCTACAAGGACGTGGCCGAGGTGGTGGACGTGGTGGCCGGTGCCGGGATCAGCCGCAAGGTGGCGCAGCTGAGACCTCTGGGGGTGATCAAGGGCTAGCCTGCGGACTGCTATAGACTCGGTCACCGTGAGCGACGGACTGATCAAGATCGGCGGACGGCGAACCACGGCTCGGCGCAGCGGCCGACCGGAGTGGCTGCGTATTCGCCTGGCCACACCCCGCCAGTACCACGAGGTCCGGGGTCTGGTAGAGGGTCTGGAGCTCAATACCGTGTGCGAAGAGGCCCGCTGCCCCAACATCTACGAATGCTGGGGAGAGCACGGCACGGCCACCTTCATGATCCTGGGGGATATTTGCACCCGGCGGTGCGGCTTCTGTGCCGTCACCTCGGGTCGGCCGGCTGCGGGCGTCGACGAGGCCGAGCCGCAGCGGGTAGCCCAGGCGGTCGAGGTCATGGGGCTGGAGCATGCGGTCATCACCTCGGTCGACAGGGACGATCTGGCCGATGGCGGTGCCCGACACTTCGGGCGAGTGATCGAAGCGATTCACGGGCTGACCAGATCGGTGGCGGTGGAGGTGCTGACCCCCGATTTCCGCGGTGTGCCCGAGGCCCTGGATCTGGTCCTGGCGGCCCGGCCCGAGATCTTCTCCCACAACATGGAGACCGTTCCGCGTCTCTACCGGCAGGCTCGACCCGGAAGTCGCTTCGAGCGCTCGCTGGAGCTTCTCGGCGAGGCCGCCGAGCGCCGTCGCTCCGGCCTCTATCGGGGGCGGGTCAAGACGGGGCTGATGGTGGGGCTCGGAGAGTCCGAAGAGGAGGTCGTGGACACCATGGGTCAGATCCGACGCTGTGGTGTCGAGATCTTGACCATCGGTCAATACCTGCAGCCGACCCCCGCGCATCTTCCCGTCCATCGATACGTCCACCCGGACGAGTTCCGACGCTATCGGGAGCACGCCGAGGAGCTGGGTTTTGCCCACTGCGAGGCGGGTCCGCTGGTGCGCAGCAGCTATCACGCCCACGAGCAGGTGGCCAGCGCAGCCGGCGGCTGATTCCGGCCCGGCTACCTGCGGCGCCAGCTGACCAACCACAGGCCGGCGGCGATGAGCCCGAAACCGATGATCTGCGGCCATCCCAGATGCTCGGCCAGGAAGAGGGCTGCCAGGAGCGCCGTCAACAGCGGCTGGACCGTGGTGTAGGCGGCTGCCAGCGTGGCCGAGGATCTGCGCACGGCCCAGGTGTTGACCAGATATCCGAGGAAGGTGGGCACCAGCGCGATGTAGGCGACGCCCAGCCAGACCCGCGGCCCCAGCAGGGTCATGTCGACCCGCGCCAGCACCGGTGTACCGACGAGGGCGACTCCGAAACCGCCAAAGAGAAACGACCAGGCGATGACCGTCCGCCAGGGCAGTCGCTCGAGGATTGGCCGCTGCAGAACCAGGAACGACGAGTAGCTGAGACAGTTGAGCAGGATCAGCAGGGTACCCAGGGCGGTGGCATCGGCGAGTGAGAAGGAACGCGGATCGAGCAGTATGACGGCTCCAGCGGCGGCCAGCACCACCCCGAGGACCCGGCGAGCCCCGGTCTTCTCGACACCGGTCAACCAGCCGATGCCCACCGCAAACACCGGAATGGACGGCATCAGAATGGCGGCATTGGTGGCAGTGGTGAATTTGAGGCCCACCACGAAGAGGATCTGGTTGAGGAAGACACCCAGCAGACCGAGAAGAGCCAGGTAGGGCAGATGCCGCCAGCCTGGAAGACGTCGGTCCTTGAGCCAGGCCAGGCCGATGAGCAGTGGCGTGGCGAAGAGTACCCGGGTCGCCGCCAGCGCCAACGGTGGCATCGACTCGAGAACCACCTTGCCGATGACGTGAAACCCACTGAAGCTCAGCTGAACTGCCAACAGGGCCAGGTGAACCTGGAGAAGTGGGCTGGGCGTCGGTGATCTCTGGGCTTCGGGCATGGCCGGTGGCTGTGAGGATACCGCCCCGCAGGGGGCCTTCGGGGCTGGGCGAAGTTTGAGCTAGAATCTGCCAGTTGTGTGCCATCCCCGGACGATCCGAAAGGAGCCCTGAAAAGCCATGACCGACTCCGCACCCGAGGTCCAGATTCGCCTGCTCGAGGACACCGATATCGGTGGAATCACCAGTCTCGATGAGAAGATAGGTGGCCGGTACCGGCCAGAAGTGTGGGAGCGCCGGATCGGCTACTACCTGCGGCGCGATCCTGAGGCCCTGGTGGTTGCAGAGTCGAGCGGCCGCATCGTCGGTTTCATGCTCGGCGAGGTGCGATCGGGCGAATTCGGCCTCGAAGAGCCCACCGGTTGGATCGAGGTACTGGGGGTGGATCCCGAGGTGCGCGGTCAGGCCATCGGCCGCCGGATGGCAGACCAGATGCTGGCCCACTTCCGTAAACAAGGTACGACTTCGGTCCGCACCATGGTCGATGAGACCATGGGCGGAATCGCGGAGTTCTTCGATCGCCTCGGTTTCGAGCCCGCGCCGATCCGATCGTTGGTGATGAAGCTATAGAGACAAGCGGCGACTTCGGGACGGAGAGACATCATGGGAATGAACAAGACATACATACCGAAGAAGTTCCACAACGCTGTGGTCCGCTGGCAAGAGACCTATCTGCCCGATTACGACTTTCTGCTGGAACACTGGGACAAGTACTTCCCCAAGGATCAACAGTTCGAGCTCTGCGCCTACCGAGAGCTCGGCATGTGCAACGAGATCGAGTGTGGCGCCAAGAAGGGGGATCCGAAGTTCACCCGCTCTGCCGATATGGAGGCCGAGCAGGGACGGCATCTGCTGGGCGCGCTCAAGGCCCAGGCGAGCACGGAGTTCGGATCCATCCAACAGCACCAGCTGACGCTGGCTCGGGCCCAGGACGAGGAGGAGCAGTTCTGGATCCTGCGCATGATGGCGGAAGAGATGCGCCACGGATACCAGATGTTCCATCTGCTACTCGAGGACGAGTGGCAGGAGGTGTCCGACCAGTCGGGAGGTGACATGGTGGAGGAGATCCTGTCGATGCAGACGGGCTCCCATATCCTGGGAGCCTTCAATATCGACTTCGACTCCTTCATCGACAACGTGACATTCTGCGCCCTCATCGATCGGGTCGGCAAGTATCAGCTATCGATGCAGCGCATCAGCGCCTACAAGCCGATGGCCGAGAGCATGCCGCAGATGCTTCGCGAAGAGGCTTTTCATCTGGCCGCCGGTGTGGTTCCTCTCAGACGCTGGATGGAAAAGGCCGCCAGGGATTCGGTCTACATCACGACAGAGGATATCCAGAAGACTCTCAACAAGTGGCTGCCCCGGGGGTTGGAGATGTTCGGCGACGAGCGGGGTGGCGGCACCAACGTCAAGTACGGGCTCAAGCCGATGAAGAACGACGAGGCTCAGGGCCAGTACTACGAGGAGGTCGGCAAGGTCGTTCGCGATCTCAATCTGCGCTATATACGCGCCCGCCTGCCGGAGCTCATCGGATCCAAAGCCGAGGCGCTGCTGGACAAGCTCGAAGCGGCAGGCGGCAGCCATGACGGGATCGCCTGGGACGATCTGGTCCACATGCCGGCGCGGGAGTTCTTCCGTCGTCGCGGTGTGCCCGCATTCAAGATGATCGGCTGGGACGGCGAGGAGTTTCAGGATGTAGAAGCCTATCTCCTGCATCTAGCCAAGCATTTGCCGGATTCCTATCGAGCTGGCAGGGACTTCCGCGACTATGTGGAGATCCTCCGGCGGGTGGGCCGAGGCGAGCTGACCGCTGACGAGGCGGGTCGGACCATGCCCAGCTTGCGGCGGGTTGGTGGGGTCTGTCCCTGCTCTCGCGCCGTCCGTTGGGTGGTCGACCAGCCTGCCGCCGGCAACGGTGGCAACGGCCAGACCTGACCGATAGTCCAACGCGGTTGAACTCGAAAGATCTTGGAGGGAGAACGTGAGTCTCTTCAGCCGGTTCGTCGTGGTTACCCTGCCCCTGGTCCCCAAATTCGTGGTTGGACGAGTGGCCTCCAGGTATGTCGCGGGCGAGTCCCTTGACGATGCCGTCGACACGGTCAAGACACTGAACGCCAGCGGTGCGGTGGCCACCATGGATGTGCTGGGCGAGGAGGTGTCGGAGCGCGGCAAGGCCGAGGAGGCCGTGGCCGAATACATCCGCCTCTTCGAAAACATCGAAACCCACGGTCTGGACTCCAATGTCTCGATCAAGCCGACCCTCCTGGGACTGAAGATCGACGAGCAGTTCTGTCAGGACAATATCGAGCGGATCGCCGCCGCGGCAAAGGAGTTCGGCAACTTCGTGCGCATCGACATGGAGGATCACACCTGCACCGATGCCACACTGCGGATCTATGCCGAGCTACAGCCCCGTTTCGGCAATCTGGGGGTGGTCTTTCAGTCTTACATGCACCGGACCCTGCAGGATGTTCACGATCTGCCGAGGGAGGGCGCTAACGTCAGACTGTGCAAGGGAATCTATATCGAGCCGCGCACCATCGCCTGGAAGGGGTACCAGACGGTGCGTCAGAACTTCCTCATGGCTCTGGAGAAGATGATCACTCAGGGGGTCTACGCGGCCATCGCCACCCACGACGAGTATCTGGTTTGCGGCTCGGTGGGTCTGCTGGAGAAGCACCGCGTGCCCCACGACCGCTATGAGTTCCAGATGCTCCTGGGGGTCGACGAGGAGATGCGTCAGATACTCCTCGACCAGGGGCACCGACTGCGTGTGTACGTGCCCTACGGCAAGGACTGGTATCCCTACTCCATCCGGCGGTTGCGCGAGAATCCCGAAGTGGCCGGACATGTGGCCCGGGCCTTCCTCGGTCTGCGACCCGCCAGCAGCCGCTGAGCTGCTGACAGCGGTGTTCGATGGCAGTGCTGAAGCCCGCTGCAACCCTACCTGCTGCATGGCCGACAGGTGAAATATAGAGAAGGTTTGATATACAGTTGCGGTACACTGTGTTGGATTTCGGGGGAAATCTACAAGAGGAACCACAAAGTTTGACGCTGTTGCGTGTCAGCGGAGGAGGTGAACCATGCCAGCTGTCGATGATCCGAAGCTTCTAGGTCACATCCCTCTATTCGAGGAGTTGGATGAGGTCGACCTGACGCAAATCAACACCCTGATGCACCGCAAGACCTTCCCTGCCGGGGTCAATATCATCACCGTGGCCCAGCCGGGAGACATGGTCTACATCCTGCTGGAGGGTACGGTCAAGATCTACGTCGATCAACTGGATGGCTCCGAGGTGATCCTGGCCTTTCTCGGCCCCGGAGACACCTTTGGCGAGATGAGCATGGTCGACAGCGCCGGCCGCTCGGCCAACGTCGTGGCGCTGGAGGATTGCCTCTGCCTGCTGATGGATCGCACCGCCTTCCACCAGAGTCTCAAGAACACCAAGGGCCTGAGCTACAACCTGGTCAAATTGATGAGTCGCCGTTTGCGTCTCGCCAACGAGCAGATCCAGGCACTCTCGACACTGGATGTGCGCGGTCGGGTGGCTCGTCAACTCCTGGCCTTTGCGCAGCAGTACGGCCAGGGGGGAGAGGCGTCCCAGGGGGTGACCATCCCGCTGCGGTTGACCCAGACCGATGTGGCGGCCCTGGTCGGGGCTTCGCGGGAGCGGGTCAACCAGGTCATCGTGGATTTCAAGGACAGTGGCTTCATCTCGGTCGATCCCTCTCACCGTTTCACCGTGCACGATATCGAGGCCTTGGTAGGCCGCTGCCAGTAGGCAAGCGCGGCGATCGAAAGCGCCAACCAGCCGCCATCCGGTTCCGCACCGGGTGGCGGTTTTCGTTTGCTAGACTTCCTCTCCGCCTGGTCCCCTTTCCGGGCGTTACCGAGCCGATCAAGTGCTGCGCGATCTCCACGTTCGAAATCTGGCTGTCATCGCCGAGGCGGAAGTCCGGCTCGGCAGCGGTCTCAACGTCTTGAGCGGCGAGACCGGTGCCGGCAAGTCCATCGTGGTGGATTCGCTGGCCCTGCTCTCCGGTGCGCGAGCCAGCAGCGATCTGATCCGAACCGGCGCCGAAACTCTGGCGGTCATTGGGGTCTTCGAACCGGCCGGGGTCGGCTGGAAGGCGGTCCTGGAGAAGGCCGGAATCGAGCCGGCCGAAGATGAAGTAGTGGTTCGCCGCGAGGTCAGCCGCCAGGGTCGGAACCGGGTTTTTATCAACGACCAACCGGTGACCTTGAATCTTCTGGCGGCGATGGCTCCCTTTCTGATTCGCATCCACACACAGAGAGAGGAGTTGGGTCTGATCTCGCCAGAGCTGCAGCGGGTCTGGCTCGATCGGGCAGGAGGAGAGGCGGCAGTGCGCCTACTCGAAGAGGTCGAAGAGGCCTTTCATCAGCACCGCCATCTGGCCGAGCGTCTGCTCAAGATCTCCGGCGACGATCGCTTGCGGCAGGAGAGGATCGATCTGCTGCAGTTCCAGGTTCGGGAGATCGATGCCGCCCGGGTGGAGCCGGGCGAGGACGCGGATCTGCGCTCGGAAAGGGAGGTCCTTCGCCATGCCGAAGCCATCAACGAGGCCCTGGGTACCTCCTACAATCAGCTCTTCGAAGACGAGGATTCGGCCCTGGAGAAGCTGTCGCAGGCCTCGCGGCGGCTGCGCGGCGTCGGTGAGTGGGAGCCTGGTGGTGTGGGCTGGAGCGAAGACGTGGATCGACTGGTCGTCGGCCTGGAGGATCTTTCGAGGGAGATCCGCGATCGCCTGGGGGCCGTCGACGCCGATCCAGCCAGACTCGATGCCGTCGAGGAGCGCCTCAGCGTTCTGGATCGACTCTGCCACAAGTACGGCGGAGAGACTCGGAAAGTGCTGGAGTATCGCCAGCGAATCGGTGACGAGCTGGCCGATTTGACTGCCGATGTCAGCCGCAGGGAGGAGATCGCCGCCCAGGAGAAGGAGGCGCTCGGTCGATTCAAAGAGATTGCCGGCCGGCTCTCCTCCAGTCGGCACCGGTGGGCTGCTGACCTCGCCGAGCGAGTTCACCGGGAGCTTGCCGATCTGGCCATGGGCAAGGCCCGTTTCGCTGTCGACCTGTCGACCCGACGCCGCGAGGAGAGCGCACTGCTGGTGCAGGGCGTACCGGTGGACTTCTCCAGCCGCGGCTACGATCAGGTCACCTATCAGCTGGCCGCCAATCCGGGAGAGGATCTGTCGCCGTTGTCACGGAGTGCCTCCGGTGGTGAGCTCTCCAGGATCTATCTGGCTGTCCAGCTGGCGGTTCGCGCAGGCGGTCGCGCCGCCAGGGCCACCCTGGTCTTCGACGAGGTCGATGCGGGTATCGGTGGCGCCCAGGCCGAGGCCCTGGGAAGCAAGCTCTCCCGTCTGGCAGCGGATGGCCAGATCCTGGCCGTGACCCACCTGCCACAGGTGGCCAGCCACGCCGATCACCATCTGCGAGTCGACAAGCGGATCGACAGAGGGCGCACCCGAACCGCGGTGACCAGCCTCGAATGCGACGACCGCGTCGAGGAGGTGGCTCGAATGCTGGCCGGCAAGGAGGTGACCGATTTGAGCCGGTCGCATGCCGAGGAGATGATCGCCACCGCCGGAAAGCGCTGATGGGCGGTGCAACCGAGATCTGGCGCTGGGGAGACGATGTCGGTGAGCTGGCCGCCAGGCTGGCTGCAGGTGGTTTCCTGGCGGTTCCCACCGAATCCACCTACGGGCTGGCAGTGGACCCGAGGAACGAGGCAGGGGTCGAGGCAATATATCGTTTCAAGGGGCGCCCAGTGGTCAAGCCACTGCCGGTGATCGTCTCCGAGGTCGAACAGCTGACCCTGGTCGGCGCCAACCCGGGAGCGGTTGGGCTGGCCGAGCTGGCCGCCCTCTGGCCGGCGCCGCTGACCGTCGTGGTGCCCCTGGTGGAGCCACTCCCGGCGAGTGCCGGTCGCCGTTCGCTGGCGGTGCGGGTGCCCGGCCATCCGCGCCTGCGAGACCTGCTGCGGCGTCTGTCGACTCCGCTGACAGCGACCAGCGCGAACCCATCTGGCGGCGAGCCCGTATCAGACCTGGAGAGCCTGATACCGATGTTGACAGGCTGGCCCGCTACGATCGTCGACGGTGGCAGGCTCGTCGGTGGGGCGCCGTCGACTATTGTGCAGATCGTCGAGGAGGGATACCGTGTGCTGCGAGTCGGGGCTCTGTCGACAGAGTGGCTTCGGGAGCGGGTAACGCGACCGGTGTTTTCCGCAACGGCTGCGGAAATCCCTGCGGATGAATCTCGACAGACCCCATGACGGCAGAGCGGATACGAAATGCATAGATTCTTGTGCACCCTGCTGCTCCCTACGGTCGTTGCCGTTGTTGGCTTGGCCGCGGCGCCGATCAACGCTGAGAGCACCGATATCCTGCCGCTCTCGGAGGTGGAGCGAGGTCAAAAAGGACACGGCTTCTCGGTATTCTCCGGCTCCAGTCCGGAGCGTTTCGAAGTCGAGGTGCTCGGTGTATGGCGAGATGTGGAACCTGACACCAGCTACATCCTGGCGCGTCTCTCGGGGATGAATCTGGAGGAGTCCGGTGTCGTCGCGGGCATGAGCGGTAGCCCGATCTATATCGACGGGCGGTTGGCGGGCGCCCTGGCCTTTGCCTGGCCCTTCGCCATTCACCCGATCGCCGGGATCACCCCCATCGACTCCATGCGCCGTCTCGATGAAGGAGCGTCGGCAGGGGACGCAGTGGCCTCGTCGGGTACCGCCGCTTCGTTGGAGCAGCTTGTGGCCGCCGATCCGCCCGCCGAGATCCTGCAGCACACTCTTTCTCGGTTGAGCCCGTCGCCTCTGGAGGGGGCTACCACGGGCGTCGGCTGGAGTGCTGCAGGTTTCGGTGCCGGCACACGCGACCTGCTGGGTCGCACCCTGGGCCTGGTTTCACCCGCAGGCCAGACCGAGGGTGACGAGGGAGGAGGGATGGCGGCAGGCGATGCGGTGGCCGCGGTATTGGTCAGTGGCGACATGCAGCTGGCGGCCACCGGGACCGTGACCGATCGCCAGGGAGATCGCATCCTGGCTTTCGGGCACACGTTTCTCGGTGCGGGACCCATCGATGTGCCCATGGCCACCGCCGAGGTCATTACCGTGCTGGCCAACCGTTTGAATTCCTTCAAGATCACCAATCTCGGTGGCATCGTCGGTAGCTTCGACCTGGATCGCAAGACCGGCATCCGTGGCCATCTGGGTCGCGAGGCCGAGCTGACGCCCCTTTCGATCACCATCGAAGGCGATCGTCGCCGCTCCTTTCAGCTGCGTGTCGCTCGGATCCCGATGATGACTCCGACGCTGGTCGCGATCTCGGTCCTGGGCGCCCTGGATGCGGTAACCCAGGCCGGCGGCGATCAGGGTCTCGATCTCGAAGCCCGCTTCGATCTCGGCGTCTGGGGGGAGCTGCAGGTGGTCCAGAGCTTCGATGGACCTTCGGCCGGCTTTGATGCGGCTCTCTACGTGCTGGCCTTCGCCGACTATCTGGTGAACAACCACCTGGAAGAGGTGGAGATTGCCGACATCGAGATCGTTCTGACTCAGCATCCGAATCCCCGCCTGGCCACCCTGGTAGAGGCCCACGCCTCCAGTACCCGGGTCAGACCCGGTGACACGATCGCGCTCAATCTGGATCTGGTGGAATACCGTGGAGAGCGGCGCCGCGCATCCCTGGATGTGGACATCCCGACCAGCCTTCCCGAAGGCCGCTACTCGCTCCTGGTAGGGGATGGCGTCAACATCGATGTGGCTCGCCTGACAATCGAACAGACGTCGCCGGTAACCTTCGGTCAGGCCCTGAGCCTCTTGCGATCGCTGCACTCGCGGCGGCAGATCGTCGTGCTCGGCGTCTATGGTGGGCAGGGGCTGGCCATCGCCGGCGAAGTCCTACCACGATTGCCCGCATCGGTACGCTCGCTATGGGCCGCGGCGTCGTCGAGTAGCGCCATACCCCTGCATCTGGCGATCGCCAGCCAACAGGAGATGGCCCTGGACGTACCCTTGATGGGAGCCGCTCGCATCGACCTCGAGGTTCGACGGGACGGGCCTCTCGGTCCGGGTTCACCGGACTCGGCGCCGGGAGAAGGGGGAGGGGTGCCGGTCGAGGGCCAGGGTGGACAGACACAGGACGGTTCATCGGCTGCCGGTGAACCCGGCAAGGAGGATACGGAGTGATGGGAATCGCGAGTCGAGCCGAGAGGCGACGTCCGGTACGTCGCAGGGTTCATTGGGCGGCGCTCGTCCTGGTGTCCTGGTTTCTGACGGGTGGTGGTGACGGCGGCGCGTCGGCCAGCCAGACTCGGGCCTTTCGGATGCAGACCAAGGCCGGGTTCCTGCAGGGGACGTTGGAAGGGATCGCTATCGACTCCCTGGGGACCTTGCGGCTGGCCGACAAGGTGGAGCGCCTGGCCGAAGTCGACGAACCCTTCCTGCTCAGTGCGGCGGCCCACCCGGAGGGCTGGGTCGTGGGGACCGGCAACGCCGGTCGGGTACTCCTGGTGACCCGCAGTGGCGAGGTCCAACTCCTGTTTGCTGCCGACGAACCCGAGATCTTCGCGGTCTGGGCAGCCGCCGATGGGACGGTGTTCGCGGGTTCTTCACCCCAGGGCAAGGTTTACAGGATCGCCAACGGCGAGGCCGAGGTCCACTTCGACCCGGGGGAGACCTATATCTGGAGTCTGGCCCAGAACCGAGGCGGTGACCTGTTGGTTGCCACCGGCACCCAGGGGCGGCTCTACGTGGTCGAACCTGGCGGTCGTGGCAGGGTGCTGTTCGACAGCGAGGACACCCATCTCAGAGCCATGAAGGTGCTGGAAAACGGCGAGATTCTCCTGGGAACCGCCGGCGAAGGCTTGATTCTCAAGCTCGACGCCGAGGGCACTCCCAGAACCCTCTACGACGCGCCGCACCCCGAGATCGTGGCCTTCGCGGCCGCACCCGACGGCGACTGTTTCGCGGCTCTTCTGGCCTCCGAGGCCAGCCTGGTCAGCCTCTCCCGCGGTCAGCCGCAGGGCGAAGAGCAGGAAGGTGACGGCAACGGCGCAGAAGAGGGTAACGAGGAGGAGGAATCCCAGTTCGATGTCGTAGTGACCGTCGGAGACGAAGGAGAGGCCTCACCGGTGGGCAGCAGGCCCCCCGGATTCGATGGAGCGCGCTCCGAGGTTGTCAGGATCTCTCCTGCCGGTGTGGTAGAGACCTTGACTTCCTTTCAGGAGGAGACCGTCTACGCCTTGCGTTGGCATCGCGACCGTCTATGGATCGGTACGGGTCTCGAAGGAAAGGTCTTCAGCCTGCAGAACCACCGTCCGGTGCTGGAGGAGGATGTGGCCGAACGTCAGGTAGTCGTGCTGCTGGACGACGACCCGGGGCCAGCCTTCGCAACGACCAACGCAGCTGCGCTCTATCGTCTCTCCGGTCGCGCTGAGCGCACCGGGGTCTACACCAGTCCGGCCCTGGATGCGCAGCAGATTTCCCGATTTGGCGAGCTCCGGTGGCAGGGCAAGAAACCGGCCGGGTCCGCCGTCGAGTTCTCGTTCCGATCCGGTATGAGCTCCGAGCCCGATCGAACCTGGACACCCTGGAGCCCCTTCGAAGCAGGACCACAGATCCCCCTGGCCGACCTGGCGACCGGTCGCTTTGTGCAGTGGAGGGTGAGATTCGCGGCCCCCGCAGGACTCACCCCCACCCTGACCGAGGTGACCCTCTCCTACCGTCAGGCCAATCTGCCGCCGCGGATCAAGAGCCTCGGAGTTCTGGAACCCGGTCAGATTCTGGTACCGGCGAACTTCAACCCCGCCCAACAGGCCTACGAGCCGGCGCACCCCAACCGCGAAGGCATCTTCACGACTCTCGAACCGGTGCGGCCGGATCAACAGCGGCGACTGAAGACCCTGTGGAAGAGAGGATTCCGCACCCTGCGTTGGGAGGCTGAGGATCCCAACGGTGATCCCCTGATGTACGAGATCTCCTTTCGTGCAGCCGAGACGAACGGCGCCTGGCTGCCGGTGGTCGACGAGCTGCGCGAGACCCACTACAGCTTCGACTCCACGGTGTTGCCGGACGGTCGCTACCGGTTTCGACTCCAGGCGGTCGACCGCGACCGCAATGACGATGCGGAGCGCAAGCAGACCGAGGAGATCAGCGAGCCGGTCCTGATCGACCATTCGACGCCGCGGGTGACCGAAGTCAGCAGACGGGACGGCCAGCTTCAGGTGGCGGTAGAGGACCGGTTCAATCCGGTGCGCGAAGCCGTCTACAGTATCGATGCCCAGAGGTGGCGGCCAGCGGTCGCTGTGGACGGGCTGTTGGACGGACAGCAGGAGACCCTGCTCCTGGAGAGCCCCGGCAGCAGCGGGCTCCTTCTGCTGCGCCTGACAGACGCCGCCCACAATGTGGTCACCATCGATCTCACTTCGAGGAACCAGCCATGAACAAGCGAATCGCCGTCTATCCCGGCTCCTTCGATCCCATCCACAACGGTCACCTCGATATCGTCGAGAAGTGCCGCCGGGTCTTCGACGAAGTGATCATTGCGGTACTCGGCAACGAGTCCAAGGAGCCGGTCTTCTCGCTGTCCGATCGGGTGGAGATGATCGCCGAGCAGCTGCAGCAATGCGAAGACTGCACCGTGACGAGCTTCGACGGCCTGCTGGTGGACTTCATGAGTCAGGCGCAGGCGCAGATCATCATCCGCGGTCTGCGGGCCGTCTCCGATTTCGAATACGAGTTCCAGATGGCGCTGATGAATCGGCGGCTCAGCCCCGACATCGAGACCGTCTTCATGGTGCCGAAGGAGGAGTACATCTACCTCTCCAGCCGGCTGGTGAAAGAGGTGTACTTTCTCGGCGGCAACCTCTCGGGACTGGTGCCGGAACCGGTCCTGCAGAGACTGGCCGAAGTGGCCTCGGCGAGGGAGACTGCCAGCGAGTCGTGAACACCTCGGCGGCCCTGCACCGCTTTGTCAGTGCCATGCCGAAGGTGGAGTTGCACGTCCACCTGGAGGGTTCGATTCAGCCCGGTACCCTGCTGGAGTTGGCCAGGAGGCGCCGGGTGGATCTGCCGGCGGATGACGAAGAAGGTCTGCGGCGCTGGTTTACCTTTCGCAACTTCGAGCATTTCGTCGACATCTATCTGACCTGCTGTCGCTGCCTGCGGGATCCGGAAGACTTCCAGCTGGTCCTGGATCAGTTTCTGGCCGAGCAGCGGCGCCAGAACGTCCTCTACAGCGAGGTCCACTTCACCATCGGCACTCACCTGGTCAACGGCATCAACGGTGCCGAGGTGGCGGCGGCGATGCAGGAGACCCTCCAGGCGGCAGAGAGAGAGCACGGCATACGGGCCCGGCTGATCCCCGACGTCGTCAGGGACGTCGGACCCGCCATGGCCGATCGAACGCTGGAGTGGGCCCTCGAGGGCCGTGGAAGGGGGGTCATCGCCCTGGGGCTGTCGGGCTTCGAGCAGTCCCCCGACGCGCCTTACCGAGAACACTTCGACGTAGCGGCTGCCAAGGGGCTGCACCGCGTCGCCCACGCGGGCGAGCACCAGGAACCGGCGACCATCTGGTCGGCCCTGGATGTCTGTGGAGCCGAGCGCATCGGACACGGAATCCGTTCAGTCGACGATCCGAAACTGATCGAGCAGCTGATCGAGCGGGGGATTCCGCTGGAGATCTGTCCCACCTCCAACCGACGCCTGGGTGCGGTCGAGGAGATGTCGAGCCACCCCTTCGACCGGTTGCACCGCGCGGGTGTTCAGGTGACGGTCAACTCCGACGATCCGCCGCTCTTCGAGACCACCCTCGATGACGAGTATCGGATTCTGGCCGAGACCTTCGGTTATGGGGCTGCGGACTTGGTAGGCTTTGCCTGGACCGCTCTGCAGCGCGCCTTCCTGGGGTCCGCGGAGCGAGCCGAGTTGGAGACTGAGTTCGAGCGTCGTTTGGCGCAGCTGGGTGTCCATCGAAACGACCAACGATTCACCGTCGAGCCGGCGATCGGGCTCGACTGAGACTGCGGAGGACCAACCGATGAAGTCAGCAGACAGCGAGGGCAAGACCGGATCCGAGCCTCGCATCGCCGAGACAGCGCCAGCCGTCGTCGAGTTGGACGCCGGCACGTACAGCTGGTGTACTTGTGGCAGGTCCCAGAACCAGCCGTTCTGCGACGGCTCCCATGCCGGTACCGGTCTCTCTCCCCTGCGGGTGGAGATCGAAGAAACCACCCGGGTAGCGCTGTGTCAGTGCAAGCACACCGACAAACCGCCGTGGTGCGATGGATCCCACGCCGGCCTCGAACCGACCGCAGAGCGGCCTTCCTCCTAGGGTCTGGCGGCCAGGGCCTCCACTCGCGGCGCCTCGAACTCGTCGCCGGGATTCCAGCGCGGTAGCTCGGGATCGTCGGCTACCCGGCGACCTGCCTCGTAGAGCAGCAGGGTGTCCTCGACATAGCCGTCGAAGTTCCACTCGTCGGTGAGCTCGTCCGACGGCTGGTGGTAGTGAATCTCCACCCAGGCATCGATGGTCTCCTTGCCCCAGCCCTCGGGTTTGCCGATGAATTCGACACCGTTGTCGGTGTAGATGGCCGGCACGCCGATCTTGGCGAAGTTGAACTGATCCGAGCGGTAGAAGCTGCCCTTGTCGGGGAACTGTTCCGGTTTGACCGTTCGCCCCTGGCTGGCCGCCACAGCCTCGACCACCGCATCGAGGTCGGACTTGCCGTAGCCCACCAGCGCGATGTCCCGCGTGCGACCCCAGATGTTGGCCCCGTCGATATTGATATTGGCGGCGATCCGACCGGCATCGACGGTCGGATTTCGAGCGAAGTACTCGGAGCCCAGAAGGCCCTGCTCTTCGGCATCGACGAAAAGAAACAGCAGCGAGCGGGCGGGTGGGGCGGTGGCGAGACTGAAGGCTTCTGCGATGGCCAGGACCGCGGCACTCCCCGAGGCGTTGTCCCGAGCACCATTGTAGATGGCGTCGCCGGTCTCGTTCGGTTCTCCGATTCCCATGTGATCGTGGTGAGCGGTGAAGACCACCAGCTCCTCCGAGAGCTCCGCATGGGAGCCTCTGAGGACTCCTCCCACGTTGGCGCCGTCGACCTGCTCGAGTCTGTTGGTTATCGCCAGCGAGGTCGAGAGGCCGAGGCTGACGGGTGCGAAATCGCGGCTGCGCGCCGCCGAGACCAACTCGTCCAGATCCTTGCCGGCGAGCTCGGCCAACCGGCGAGCGGCGCTCTCCGTGACCCACGAGGTGATCTCTAGCCGGGGCTCGTCGCCGGCGGGAAGCTCGAACTGGACGCCGGTCCAGCCGGTCTGCACCACCTGCCAGGGATAACCGGCGGAGGGAGTCGTGTGCACGATGATCGCTGCGACGGCGCCCTGCGAGGCGGCGCTTTCGTACTTGTAGTCCCAACGCCCATAGTAGAGACGCCTGCTGCCTTCGAAGAGAGACTCGTCCCACTCCGGGTCGTTGTTGAGCATGACCAGAACCTTGCCGTTCAGATCGACACCCTTGTAGTCGTCCCACTGGTACTCGGGGGCCTGGATGCCGTAACCGACAAAGACCAGCTCGGCGTCGGCGATGGTGGTCTTCTCGGCCTGGACACCGCTGGAGGCGATGAATTCTTCCCAGAAGGCGAGCTCGAGGTCGCCAGAGCCGCCGGAGAATCTCCAGCTCGATGGAGTTTCCGAGGTGATGCCCAGCAGATCGAATCTCTGTTCCCACTCGCCGTCGAAAGCCGGCTCGAGTCCGAAACCGGCCAGCGTTGCCACCAGGTACTGGCGAGCCCGCTCCATACCCGGACTGCCAGGGGTGCGACCCTCCATCTCGTCGGCCGATAGCCGGGCGACGTGCCGGCGAAGGTTCTCTTCGGTTATGCTCTCTGGCGCCGCGGCGACCGCCACGGCGCTTTCCTCGTCGGCAGGCTCCTGTGCCGGCTGGCAACCGGACACCATAGCCAGTCCAAAACCCAGAATCCAGAGCGTCCGGGCGGTCCTCCAGGGTCGATTCTTGTCTCGCATGTTCCCTCCTGATAGCTTCATAGGAGACAGGACTCTAGCAAAATCTCCTGGCCTCGAACTGACCTGATCGACACTGGCGTGACCGGCAAAGGCAGAGTACTCCGCACCGTCGTCCGGGACTGCCTGTATCTCAACTGGGCGTTTCCGGTGGACCAGCTGCCCTCGCTGCCCGAGCCCTTGAGCTACGAGGAGCATGCCCAGACCGGTGGTCGTTTCGCCTTTGGCTCGGCGCTCCTGTTCAGACACGAGCGACTGCACCTTGCAGGGCTGCCATTCTTGCGATTCTCGTATCCGCAGTTCCACCTGAGGTTCTATGTACGGGATCACGAAGACGTCCCTGCGGTCTTCTTCCACAGCATTCTGGTGCCGGGTTGGGTGGTTCCGAGTGCCCGCTGGGTGGCGCATCAACCGGCCCTGGCGGCACACTTTCGCTATCCACGGCCGATGGCCACGCCCGAGAATCAGGACTGGAACTGGGAGGTTCATCGCCAGGTGCCGCTCCGCCTCTCCGCTCGCACGGCTCCACCCGGAGTCACCGCGGGACCGTCGCTGGGCACCTGGGACCGAACCGTCGACTACTTCCGGCTGCGATCCCGCGGCTATGTCTGGTCGGCTGGAGGCCTGCACCCCGTGGAGACCTCGCAACGCTCCGTGCCGCACTGGCCCCTGACGGTGGAGATCGAAGATCCGAGTCTGCTGTCCAGGTGCTTATCCTTGGCAGAGGAGCTTCCCTGGCCCGCCGTCCACTCGGCCTGGCTCTGTCCGGAGGTGCCCTATGAATTCGAGTTGAATGCGGACACTCTGCGTCGGTCACTGCGTCGGTCGCCGGCACCGATAGCACCCGATCCGGCCATGTTCAGTCGCCGCTCGACGGTCTCCGGGCGCCTCGCCGCCTGACCGTTCGCCGCGCCAGCGCTGTGCTAGCATTCCGGCGGTGAGTTCTTCCCCTCCCAGAGATCTGCAGCCACAGAGAATCGCCGTGCTACCGGGTGACGGTATCGGTCCCGAGGTTACCGCCGAGGGCCTCAAGGTACTGCGGGCTGCGGCCAGCCACTGGCAACTGGATCTCGAGATCGTCGAGAAACCCTGGAGTGCCGATCACTTTCTGGAGACCGGCGAGACCCTGCCGGAGGGAGCTCTCGACGATCTGCGGGACAACTACTCGGCCATCTTGATCGGCGCCTACGGCGATCCGCGGGTCCCGGATATGCGCCACGCAGCCGATATTCTTCTGGGGATCCGCTTCGGTCTCGATCTGTACATCAACTTCCGACCCATCAAGGCCTACCACGAGCGACTCAATCCGCTGAAGCAGAAGCGCGCCGAGGAGATCGACTTCGTGGTCTTCCGCGAGAACACCGAGGGTGCCTACGTCGGTGTGGGTGGCAACTTCAAGAAGGGCACCGATCTTGAGGTGGCGGTCCAGGAGGAGATCCACACCCGGACCGGTGTCGATCGCATTCTGCGGGCCGCCTTCGACTATGCGGTGGCCGCCGGGCGAGGCAAGGTCTGTATGGCCGACAAGTCCAATGTAATGCGGTTCGGGCACGATCTGTGGCAGCGGGCCTTCGCCGAGATCGCCGAGGAGTATCCCCAGATCGAAGCCAGTCACCTGTTCGTGGACGCCCTGACCATGCAAATGGTGCGCAAACCCGAGCAGTTCGAGGTCATCGTCACCAACAATATGTTCGGTGACATCATCACGGATCTGGGAGCCGCCCTGCAAGGCGGGCTCGGCATGGCGGCTTCGGCCAATCTTCACCCGGGCCGCGTGTCCATGTTCGAGCCGGTTCACGGTTCAGCGCCGAAGTACAAGGGACAGGGCACCGCCAACCCCATGGCCACGGCGCTGACCGTCGGGCTGATGCTCGACGACCTGGGGCACCACGCCGCCGCCAGCGCGGTAGAGGATGCCGTCTGCCAGGCGCTGGTCGCCGGGGTGGTGACCTCAGACCTCGAGGGCAGCTGCGCCACAGTGGAGGTGGGGGACTACCTGGCGCAGGCCGTCACCAGCCGACCCGTCGAAGCCGTTTGAAGAATCTCCCTCCTACAAGCAGGGCTCGTGAACTCTGAGGCCACCTCCCCGTGGGAGCGTGTGCTGCAGAGGTATCTCGAGTCGCTCCTTCTCGAACGGGGTTTGTCGCCGCGCACCGTCCAGGCCTACGGCAGCGACATTCGACGACTCTGTGCGGCTCTGGAAGGACGTCGGCAGGACCCGCTGCAAGCCGATCAGGACGCTGTCTCGGGTCATCTTCGCCGACTCCGTCGGCAGGGATTGGCGCCGCGCTCCATCGCCCGCGCTCTGGTCTCCATGCGGGCCTTTTATGATCATCTGGTGGAGTCCGGGGAGCGTTCCGACAACCCGGCGGTGAATCTGAGTCCACCGCGCCTCTGGCGGCAGCTTCCTCGAGTCCTGTCGGAGAGCGATGTCGAGTCGCTGCTGTCGACTCCCGACCCGGCTGAGGGTCTGGGTCTGCGCGACAAGGCGATGCTCGAGCTGCTCTACGCCACCGGCATGAGGGTCAGCGAGTTGGTGGAGCTCGAGCTCGGTCAGCTCAGGCTGGACTTCGGATTCGTCTTGGTCCGCGGCAAGGGAGACAAGGAGCGAGTGGTGCCTGTCGGAGAACAGGCAGAGGGCTGGCTCGGCCGGTATCTCGATCAGGTTCGCCCGGCACTGGCCCGGGGAAGACATCAGAGGGTGTTCGTCAATCGATTCGGCAAGCCGTTGAGCCGCCAGGGATTCTGGAAGAAGCTCCGCCAGTACTGTCGACAGGCGGGTATCGAGACGGTCTCTCCCCACGTCATCCGCCACAGCTTCGCCACTCATCTGCTCGAGCATGGAGCCGACCTGCGATCGGTGCAGATGATGCTCGGGCACGCCGACATATCGACCACCCAGATCTACACCCACATCCATGCGCGCCGGTTGCGCGGTCTCTATGACCGCTACCATCCCCGCAGTCGGATCTCTTGAAGATGTCTCGAGAACGCACATCCCGAGTCGTCCATGGACTCCTCTCGTCAATCCTGCCGCTGGTTCTAGTCTGGCTGACTGCCGGTAGCGGGGCAGCCCAGGCCGAGCTGGTGCTCCTGGTCGGCGGCGGATTCCTCAAGGTCGACGCGTACGAGCGGGATGGCGACCAGATGCAACTGAGGCTCTCCTCGGGGGGTACCCTGAGGCTCTCGATGCTGCGCATCGATCGAATACTGGCGGACGAGATCGAGGAGTCGACCGATGGATTCGGCGCTCACCAGGTGGAGATCCTGTTCACCTCGGAGCAGGGAGTCCCCGCGACGCCGTTTGGCGAGCTGATCTTCGCCGCTGCCGAGCGGCATTCCGTCAATCCCCAACTGGTGGCCTCCATGGTGCGCGCCGAATCGGCCTTCGATCCGTTGGCCGTGTCGCCCAAGGGGGCCTCGGGCCTGCTGCAGCTGATGCCCTCCACCGCCAGGAGATTCGGCGTGCCGGAGGAGCAGATCTTCGATCCAGAGCTCAATCTGGATGCGGGGGTTCGCTACATCCGCTGGCTGGGCGAGCGCTTCGCCGGTGATGTCACCCTGGTGCTGGCGGGCTACAACGCCGGAGAGGCCACGGTCGATCGCTACCAGGGGGTGCCGCCCTATACCGAGACGCGCAACTACATCCGGCGGGTCTACTCGGGAATCGGTGTCGTGCCGCCGGACCTGGCCACCGAATAGCGCATCGCCACTAGCGTCTTGTCGTCCTCACCGGGCTTACCGTTGGTGAAGGCCTCTTCGGACGCCAGGAGCCGGTCCCTGACCTCGGTCGCCGAGGCCGTGGGGCCGGCCAGCGCCGCTTCGAGCCTTTCATAGCCGAAGGGTTCGCCGGCCTCGTTGGTGGCCTCGACCAGCCCGTCGGAGAGCCAGACGACCACATCGCCGTCGGCCAGGGCCACCTGCTGGTGACCGTAGACGTCCCCCAGGGCTCCCAGCGGGTGGCCGGTGAGTGCCAGCTCGGTCACCTGCCCATCGCGCACCAGGTAGGTCGGGGTGTGGGCGGCGTTGGTCAAGTCCATCTGACCTGCGGCCAGGTCGACCACGGCCAGGGTCGAAGTGACGAAGAACCGGCGTTCCTGCTCGGAGCGCACCATGGAGCTCAGTCGGCGGAAGATCTCGTCCGGGGGCTTGCTCTCCTGAACCAGAATGACTAGGGCCGCCTTGAGCATCGCCATCCGCAGACCGGTTGGCAGGCCGTGACCCGAAACGTCGGCGATGACGATGACCAGCCGGTCCTCATCGAGGCGCAGAATGTCGAAGTAGTCGCCGCCGATGGCGGCGCTGGGCTGGAAGAGGGTGGCGAAGTCGACTCGCTCGGAGGAGGGAATGTCGGCCGGCAGCAGGCTCTCCTGGAGCTGGCGGGCGATCTTGAGCTCCTTTTCCAGAACCTCCTTCTGCGCCACCGCCAGCACCGAGCGGTCGAGTCCCGCCGCCATCTCGTTGAAGGACTGTTGCAGCTCGCCGATCTGGTCGCGCCTGCGGACGGGAATCCGCACCGAGAACTCGCCCCGACGGACCGCGTTGGTGGCCCGACTGATCTGATTCACCGCCCGGCTCAAACCGAAGATCATGAAGAAGGCCATGACGATGGCCACCACATAGATGCTGAGCAACACACCGGTGATGGCAATCAGGCTGGCCCAGATAGCAGTGTTGACCTCGGCAGAACCGCCCATCAGGTGACGGAAGATGCTCCGGGGTGTGCTGTTGAGCGAGGCGGTCAGGTACTCGGAGATGGGGGTGCCGTTGTGCAGACTGTGGAACGGCCCAGCCAACTCACCCCACCAGATCAGCGGTCTTCGCCACCACGGTGGCGCCTCGCCACCGGCTGGCAGGTCGAAGAAGGTCTCCCGATCGGCGCCGGTCGGTCGGGCTGCCAAGGGCTGCAGCACGAACTCCTTACCCATCCAGTCGATACGGATCAGGCCTTCCTTCCGTGGGTCTTCCGCCCGCAGCAGCATGACCCAGACATTGCTGCGGCGGGCCAGCTCGGCTTCGATGGGCCTTGCATAGACCGCCAGGACACCGCGACGACCGCGCCGGGCCGTTGCGGCCAGGGTCGGCGTGCCGTCGGCTCGGGCGACGAAAGAGAATGGCGGCCGTCCTGCGGCCGCTGCCGCGGCCCGGTCTTCGACAAGCCAGTCGGGCCAGTATTCCGGCAGATCCTGATCGCCCCCCGAGCGTCGTCCGTCCAAATAGTAGGCGAACGATATGGGGCCTCTCGAGGCGCCGGGAGCCCGGCCCACATACTCGTAGCGCTCGAGTCGGCTGTGGGCGGCATCCCGAATCTCATTCTGCAGACCGACGGAGGCGCCACGGTAGAGGTGTCCCATGAAGTAGCCGCCCAGCAGATAGAGGTTGAGCAGGATGAGCACGACGACCATGGGGATCGGCAGCACGCCGATGAGGAAGTAGGAGGCGGCGAGACGCCGGCCCACGCGCCAGAGGAAGAGCCTCAGGCCCTTCCACAAGAGCCACAGGCCCAGAAATACGACCGCTCCGAGAGCCAGGCCGTACACCATAGGGAGAGTGAGGGGAAAGTTGAGCAGCATCCCGGCCGCGCTGGCCAGCAGAATACTGCCCACCAGAAAGGCAACAATCCAGGCGGCACGTCGCAATGAGGTTCTGGTCATGGTTCCAGGTGATGCTGGGAGTTTCCCCAAGGACTACGTCGTGGATGGCGATTTGTTCCCATGGTCGACGACTGCCCTTGAATCCAGAAACTCGATCTTAGCTCGGAAGGCCCGCCGGCGGTTTCTGGAGCGGTGGTCAGTGCCAGTTATTCTGTTACACTTTCGCACTCCAGGTAGGGGGCCGAGGACAGGCGACCCCACCATGATCGGAACCCCTTTCAACCACAGACTGCCACAGGAAGAGACCAGCCGAGCTCCCGAGTTTCTCAGGAAAAGGCTAGGGACATCATGACTACACAGACCAACAGTGAAGAGACGCAGCAGACCGGCGAACGCACCGTCGAGAAGATCGGCGAGGTCGTCATCCGTTTCGCCGGCGACTCCGGCGATGGCATGCAGTTGACCGGTACCCAGTTCACCAGCACCTCCGCCCTGGCCGGCAACGACCTGGCGACCTTTCCTGATTTTCCGGCCGAGATCCGGGCGCCAGCAGGGACGCTGCCGGGAGTCTCGGCATTCCAGGTGCGGATCGCCGACTACGATATCCACACTCCGGGTGATGCGGCCGATGTGCTCATCGCCATGAATCCTGCGGCGCTCAAGAAGTCCTTGGTGGATCTCAAAGCCAACGGCATCATCATCGCCAACACCGACGAGTTCAACGCTCGCAATCTCAAGAAGGCCGACTACGAGAACAATCCACTGGAGGACTCCAGCCTCGACGGCTATCGGGTCTATCCGGCGGAGATCACCACCATGACCCGGCGGGCATTGGAGGACAGTGGGCTCGACGCCAAGACCCAGGACCGGTGTAAGAACTTCTTCGCCCTGGGAATGGTCTATTGGATGTTCAGTCGACCGCTGGAGAACTCGGTGGAGTGGTTGCGGCAGAAATTCCGCAGCCGGCCGGAGATTGCCGAGGCCAATATCAAGGTCATGAAGGCGGGCTTCAACTTCTGTGACATCACCGAGGTCTTCCAGGTTCGCTACGAGGTGCAGCCGGCGACGCTTGAGCCCGGGGTCTATCGCAACATCATGGGCAACAGCGCCCTGGCGCTGGGGCTGGTGACCGCCAGTGGACGCAGCGGCCTACCTCTTTTCCTGGGTTCGTACCCCATCACCCCGGCCAGCGACATCCTGCACGAGCTCTCCCGGTTCAAGAACTATGGGGTCACGACCTTCCAGGCCGAGGACGAGATCGCCGCGGTCTGTGCCGCGATCGGCGCCTCTTTCGGCGGCGCCCTGGCGGTCACCACCACCAGCGGTCCGGGACTGGCGCTCAAGTCGGAGGCTATCAATCTGGCCATCATGGTGGAGCTGCCGTTGGTGATCTGCAATATCCAGCGGGGAGGTCCATCTACTGGCTTGCCGACCAAGACCGAGCAGTCCGATCTGCTGCAGTCCATGTTCGGGCGCAACGGTGATTCGCCCATCCCGGTGCTGGCCGCCGCCTCCTCCGCGGATTGTTTCGCCATGGCCATCGAAGCGTGCCGGATCTCGGTGAAGTACATGGTGCCGGTGATCCTCCTCTCCGACGGGTATGTAGCCAACGGCTCCGAGCCGTGGAAGGTGCCGGAGATCGAGGATCTGCCCGATCTGAGGACGGAGTTCTGGACCGATGCCGAGAATTTCGAGCCCTACGCCCGCGATCCAGAGACCCTGGCCCGCCCCTGGGCTATCCCCGGGGTGGCCGGTCTCGAGCACCGGATCGGTGGTCTGGAGAAGGACAGCCTGACAGGCAATGTCTCCTACGATCCGGCCAACCACGAGCTGATGACCCACACTCGGGCCGACAAGGTCGCCAGGATCGTCCAGGAGGTGCCGGATCTGGAGGTCGAGGGTGCGGAGCAGGGAGACCTGCTGGTCCTCGGTTGGGGAAGCACCCTCGGGGCCATCACCGGAGCCGTTCGCGACGCCCTCGAAGCGGGCCTCTCGGTCGGCCGGGCCCATTTGCGCTACATCAACCCGTTCCCGGCAAACCTCGACGAGGTCCTGGGTCGATTCGACAAGATCCTGATTCCGGAGATGAACAACGGGCAACTGGCCCTGCTGCTGCGCGCCCGGACTCTGCGTGACGTGATCAGCTACACCAAGATCCAGGGCAAGCCCTTCTATCGCTACGAGATCCTCGACAAGATCGAGCAGATTCTGGGAGCCGAGTAACCATGACTACCGAAGAAAAAGTACTGACAAAGAAAGACTTCCAGTCGGATCAGGAGGTGCGCTGGTGCCCCGGTTGCGGGGACTACGCCATCCTTTCGGCGGTCCAGTCGCTGTTGCCCTCCCTGGGCATTCCCAAGGAGAAGTTCGTCGTCGTCTCCGGGATCGGTTGCTCGAGCCGATTTCCGTACTACATGGACACTTTCGGCTTTCACTCCATTCATGGCCGAGCGCCGGCGATTGCCAGCGGTGTCAAGGTGGCGCGACCCGATCTGGAGGTCTGGGTGGCGACCGGAGACGGCGATGCGCTGTCCATCGGTGGCAACCATCTGATCCATCTTCTGCGTCGTAACCTGGGGATCAAGGTGGTGATGTTCAACAATCGGATCTATGGCCTCACCAAGGGCCAGTACTCGCCTACCAGCGAGGTGGGTAAGCGGACCAAGTCGACACCCTTTGGCTCTATCGATCTGCCTTTCAACCCCTTGTCGCTGGCTCTCGGCGCCGGGGCCACCTTCGTGGCTCGCAGCGTCGACATCTACCAGAAGCACCTGAAAGAGGTTCTTCGGCAGGCTACTGCCCATCAGGGATCGGCCTACGTCGAGGTCTACCAGAACTGCAACATCTTCAACGACGGCGCTTTCCGGTACATGACCGAGAAGGAGGCGCGAGACGAGCAGACGCTCTATCTGGAGCACGATCAGCCCCTGGTCTTCGGCAAAGACAAGGACAAGGGCATCCGGCTGCACGGCACCCGCCTGGAGGTGGTGCGGTTCGAGGACGGATTTGGTCCGCAGGACTGCCTCGTCTGGGACGAGACCGACCCCAATCCCACCATCGCCTTCATGGTGGCCCAGATGGGACCGCCCGAGTTCCCGACGCCCATCGGAGTGCTGCGATCGGTGGAGATGCCGACCTACGAGGCCGACACCGTGGCGCAGATCGAACAGCAGATCGAGGCCCGCGGCCAGGGCTCGCTGGAGGACTTGATCTATTCGGGAGAGCTGTGGACCGTGGCGCCAGACGGTACGATCCAGAGCGGTGCGCAGCGCTCCTGAGCCAGTCGACCGGATCTAGCCGACGACAGGGACCAGAAAGGTCTCCTCTCCCACGACCCCCGGGTCGAGGCTGAACTCGTAGAGCTGCAGACCGCCGAAAAGGGCGCGCACCTGCTCATAGCCGCGACCCTGGAGCTCCTGCACCGCTGCGACCGCCAGCGTGCCGTCGTCATCGAAGAGCAGGACGCTGCGGTCTTCGGGCGGTGCCCAGTCGTCGCCGGGATGGAGCTCGGAGCCCTTCAGCGTCAGGCCTGCTGGATCGGGCCGCACATCGACCAGCAGCATGTCTTGACCCTCTCGCAGTCGGCGGAACAGGGTGAAAGGCGAGATTTCCAACCGCGGGTCGAACTCGACCACCGGTTTGTCATCGCTGCGATAGTAGAGAGGCATGCTGTCGATGCCGCTTCAGTCTGTCGCCAGGAGACTGTCGTGGCCCGCCCACACCAGGCCCGAGGCGACCTTGGGAAGGAAGCGGGTCGATTTCGGGGGTAGCAGGCGACCCCCTTCCATGGCGCGGGCGAAGTCTTCGCCTGACATGGGGGGAAGCCAGAATCCCACCTCGGCGTCGCCGGCGGAGAGCTCCTGGTGCAGCCTGTCCGGGTCTGACCGATAGGTCACCGTGCCGTCGGTGGTGGCGCTCTCCTGCAGGCCCATGCCGGGCAGCAGGAGGTCGTGCAACCAGCCAACACTCAGATGGTGCAGATGGTCGGCCAGGTCGGCGGGTGGCGCGGTGGCGTCGAAGGACCAGACTTCGGTCGCGGTCCCACGACTGACCCCGAGACCTGGCTGCGGGGCTGCTGCCACCTCACCGGCGATCTCGGTGCCCGATGCTGCTGCCAGCGGTCGCTGAGCCGAGGAGAGATGACGCACCCTCTCGATATCGACCTGTCGGCCCAGCCGCCGGTGGATCGGATCGATCTGCAGCCCGGGCGAGGTGAGGCTGGTGATGACCGCCAGCTTGGCGGCCGGTGCGGTGTCTGGCGTCGCATCGGTCTCGGTGGCGTACTGGCTGGCGACCGTGTAGCGGTGGTGACCGTCGGCGATCAGCCCGACCTTCGACACCAGTGCCTGCTGGTACTCGGCAACGCGCCCTGCATCTACGATTCGGTAGAGCAGATGTCGATGTCCGGCGTCGTCCGTATGCGAGATCAGCGGTTCGAGACCCTGCAGATCCTGCTCCAGCAGCGTGTTGATCAGCCCTCCATCGTCCGCCAGCATGAGGATCGGCTCGAGATCGATCCGGGTGGCCCGGAGCAGCGACAGACGCTCGGCGACCGTCTTCGTCATGGTGGCCTCGTGGGGGCGGACCACACCCGAGTCGGCGACCTCGATCCCCACCAGGGCACAGATACCCAGGCGTCGACCCCCCTGGGCCAGCTCGATCTCGTAGGGATAGAGGGTGGGCTCTTCGTCGCGGACCAGGATTCCCGATTCTAACCACTGGGCGTGCAGGGCTGCCGCGGCTCGATGCGGGTCGCCGTCGGTGGCTGCGGGTCGAATGAGGTGTGCAAAGTGCCGGGGTTCCCGGTGGAGCCGACGCTGAAGATCGCTGTCGATCTGGTCGTAAGGGGGGCCGGCCAGCGGCCCGGCCTGAAGATGATCGGCGTAGCGGAATCCCTGAAATCCGTAGATGCGCATGGGGCCTCGAGAGGTGTCTGGGGTCGTTGGGTGTTCCGGGTGCTGTCCGCAGCCGGAGGGCTTATACTGGAGTTTCGATGGCGAGTCAGCAACGCAAGCAGGCGCTGAGCATGCCCAGTGTAGCGCAGGAGGTTGTGCATCGCTGCAACCGGGACCGGATTGCCACCGAGGCAGCCAGCATCGCCTTCTACTTCTTTCTGTCATTCTTTCCCCTGATCCTCTCGCTATTCGCCCTCACCGGTCTCATCGGTCGAGAGGCGGCCTTCAATTGGATCATGAATGAGCTGCTGGTGGCCTTGCCGGCGGAGGCATCGGACCCGATCGGTGAGTTCGTCCGTCAGGTGACCAGCTCACGCAGCGCCGGAGCCCTGTCGATCGGTCTTTTGCTCAGCTTCTGGACGGCCTCGAACATCTTTGCGGTTCTGGCCGATGGCCTCAACAAGGCGTATCAGGCCAAGCGTCGTCACCAATGGTGGAAGCGGCGCGCCCTGGCCCTCGGGCTTCTGTTGATCCTGGCGGGTGCCATGATCGTCCTGGCGGTGAGCGTCCTGGCGGGACCTTCCATCGCCAAGGTCCTGCAGGTTGAAAACCCCTTTGGCGGCCTGACCTGGCCGCTGACCTTTCTCTTGGCGGTAGCCATGATGTGGCTGACCTACTACTGGCTTCCCAACCACGATCAGAGTCGCTCCAAGAGGTGGATTCTCGGCGGTGCCCTGGTGGGTACCTCGATGTGGGTGGCCGCGACGCTGCTGTTCCGGCTGTTTCTCTCGTACACGCCGCGATTCAGCGCCATCTACGGTCTGGTCGGAGGAATGGCCGCCTTGCTGATCTGGTTGTTTCTCACCGCCCTGTGCATCCTGGTGGGTGGCGAGGTGGCGGCGGCCATGGAGCGCCGGGCGCTGGCCAGGAAGCGCCTGCAGGGCGAGGCGCGGAAAGCACCGCGAACCGATAGGGTGGATGCCACCCAGAGCTGACCATCTGCTGGTCTAGTCGTCGCCCAGGCCCTCGAGCTCCGCTTCCAGCTCCTGGAGTCTCTCTTCGAGCTCCTCGATGCGGTCCATCAGAGCGCCCTGGTGTTCACGGAAGGAGTGGAGTCGGGTGTGCCATTCGGGACTGGCCATCTCCTCGTTGAGCTTCTCGATGGCCTCGTTGAATGTCTCGACCCGCAGCTCGATGACTCCCTCGAGATCCTCGTCGGAGAAGCTGAATCCCTCGAGATCCACGTCGGGAATGCGGAACTGACGGATGTCGATCGCCGCTCCCCGCCGCTCGGCAAGGGTGGTCTCGACCCCCATCGGGGCGCCGTCTCGGTAGACCTCCAGATCGACCACCTCGCCGATTTCACGGTGACGCACGGCGCGCGCCAGGTCACCGGGTGAGTCGATCTCCACTTCGCCGAGGCTGGTGATGATGTCTCCGACTCGCAGATCGCTGGCCGCAGCCGGACTGTCGTCGACGATCTTGGCCACCATCACTCCGCTGTCCGAGGGTGCACCGAAGTGCTGCCGTAGCTCGGGGGTGAGATCGACGGTCTGCACGCCCAGGAAGGAGTGACTACCTCCCATGGTCCACACGTGGCCGGGACCGTGGGTGTCCGATCGAACCACCACCAGTGGACGTTCGACGACTACCCGCTCCTCCTCTCCCGGACTCTGCGTGGCGTTGGCCGGGACCACGGCGAGACCGATGGTCAACGCCAGGGCGATGCGAATCTGCACCGGAAAGCTGATTCTCGCGAGACCTTCTTCGATGGCTGTCTGCATGGTTTCTCTCCTGATGGGTCAGTGCTCCCAGGTGGCGTTGCGGATGTCGCGACGATCGGCACCGAATTGGGGGTCGAGCGGGCCCCGACTGAGGTCGAGGACCAGATCGACACTCTCGTCGCCCCCGAGATAGAGGCGAGTATCGGGAGTCGAGACCTCCTGGCGCACGGTGGCCACTTCCTGCAACAGGTCCTTGTATCGGGCCCGCAACTCCTCGACCTGATTCTGATAGGCCTGCGCGGCCGCCCGTTGCCTCTGAAAGCCGTACCCGACCGCCAGTAGCGAGACCACGATCAGGCAGGCGGCAGCCGAGAAGAGCAGGCGCGTGGCGGTGGTATTGCGCCGCGCCGACCGGCTTTCCAGGCCTGCCAGCACTCTGTCGGTGAAGCCCTCCGGGGCGGACGCCTTCGGCAGGGCCCTGAGGGCCTCGGTCAAAGAATCGCGCTGTCCCTGGTTCTTCACGATGCATCTCCATTTCGATAGCTCGCCAGTCGGCTCTGCAGCAGCTTACGGCCCCGATGGATCCTGGACTTGACGGTGCCTTCCTGGCAGCGCATCAGATCCGCGATCTGCCGGTGGCTCCACCCTTCGACGAACGACAGGACCACCGGAGCCCTGTAGCGCAAAGGTAGCTGCAGGAGGGCTGAGGCCAGCTCACTGCCGAGCTCGGCCTGCAGGACCCGGGTCTGCTGGGCCGCTTCGCTGTGATGGCCGTTGGAGTGGAAGAAGAGGACTCCCAACCGCTGCCAGCGCTGTTCCCGCCGCCTCTGGCTGCGAAACAGATTGGTGCCGATGCGGTAGAGGTAGGCCTGGAGCTTCCCTTGCTCCTGGTAACGATCGCCCCGTTCGTAGAGCCGCAGAAAGGCCTCCTGCGCCAGATCCTCGGCCTGGTGAGGGTTGCCGCAGAGTCGGGTCAGGTAGTTCATCAGCCCGTCCTTGTGCCGCTCGACGAGGGCCCCGAACGCCGACGAGTCGCCTCGTCGTGCGCGGCGATACAGATCGCTGTCGCTTGTGTCAGAGCCGTCGCTCAACGTCTCCTCCCACTTGGTTAAACGCGGCAGGGCGGCGAAGGTTCCCAAGGTCTCAGAGGTCGTCGCGGATCTCGCGTGCTCGGCGTCGAAAGGTCGGAGGACTGACGCCCAGGATCTGAGATCCGACCTGGGCGTCGTTGGGAACGCCGTCCAGAATCTCTCGTAGCAGGATCTCCTGCGTGCGGGCCTGGAGATCCCCACCTCCCTGGTCCTTCGATCGGGTCAGATTCGCCAAGGCGGCTCTGACACGATCCCAGCCCTCCATGCGGCTGGCGAGACCACTCTCCTGTCTCTCTACTGCGGCCCGAAGCCGCCGTCGGAAGGTGCTCTCCGGCATACCCACCAATCGGGCGGCATCCCGGACCGCCTGACCGGTGGCCATCGTCGCCTCGATCAGCAGGTCGTCGCGCAACCAGCTGCCGAGGGGAAACCTCATCGGCGGAGTGGCGGTCTGTGAGAGGTCGATGAGATTTCGCAAGAGCTCTCGTAAATCGTCCCAGAGCTCTTCGCCGGGTGGGATGGCCGGAATACCGGGCAGCAGCTCGATACCCCGCGGCGCAGCCGCAGGCTGCTCTACGACCGGAGTGTCACCGGCGTTGGTGGCAATGCCCAGCTCCCGAGAGCCGATGACTTCGTCTTCGCAGAGGATCACACTTTGCAGGATCCGGTTCTGCAGCTCTCGGACATTGCCTGGCCAGGCGTAATGGACCAGGATCTCCTCGGCCTCGGCCGAGAACTGTCGCACGCCCTTTTGGTACTGGACCGCGAAGAGCTCGAGGAAGTGGCGGGCCAGGTGGAGGATGTCGTGCGGGCGGTCGCGCAGCGGCGGGATCTCCAGACAGACGACGTTGAGTCGATGGTAGAGGTCCTCGCGAAAACGCCCGGCAGCCACTTCGGCCGCCAGATCCCGGTTGGTGGCGGCGACGATGCGTACATTCACGGACTGGCTCTTCGAGCCCCCGACTGTGGTGAACTGCTTGTCCTGGACAAAGCGCAGCAGTTTGCTCTGCACTTCGAGAGGCAACTCACCGATCTCGTCGAGCACCACCGTGCCGTCCCTGGCCTCCACCAGCCGCCCCTGTCGGCGAGCCTGAGCGCCGGTGTAGGCGCCCCGTTCGTGCCCGAAGAGCTCGCTTTCGATCAGGGTCGAGGAGATGGCGCCGCAGTCGACGATGACGAAGGGATGATCTTTTCGACGGCTCAGCTCGTGGACGGTTCTGGCCAGCAGCTCCTTGCCTGTGCCGCTCTCGCCGATGATCAGCACCGTGGCGTCGGTGGGCGCTACCCGTTTGACCGTCGCCACCAGCTCTTCCATCTCGGGCGAGCGGTAGACCATCTTGACGTGCTGTAGAGCCTGTCGCAGCTCGCTCAGCTCGGCTCGCAGGCGGCGTCGCTCATGCTCCTGCCGATCCCGTTCCAGACGGGTCAAGCGGGCTCGATCGAGGGCAACGGCCACCTGGGTACCGAGGGATTCCAGAAAGATCAGATCGGAGACCTCCAGTGTGAGGCCGCTACGTCGCCCTTCGACGAACAGACAGCCCAGAGTCTGATTGCCGGCGGCAAGCGGTGCCACGAAGGCGGCCCGGCCGGCATCTCCTTGATCGCCGGCAGGCGAGATCTGGATGCCGGCAGAGCGGGTCTCCTTGAGGGCCGCCTCGATCTGCTGGCGCTCGCCGGGCTCGAGCTCGACCGTCTCGACCCTCGACTGCAGGCCGCTGCTGGAATCTCGTCGGGTCAGACCACAGATCAGATGAGCCTGGCCCTCCTTGTCGCCGGTGAAGATCCCGATGCGATCGGGGCCGAAGGCACCGTAGAGCTTGTCGACGACCTCGGCAGCCACGCCGACGAAGTCGGTACCGTGAGCCAGGATGTCGAGGGTGTCCCGGAGGAGAGCCATGTTCCGGTAGTCCTTGGACATGTTGCCGGTAAAGATCCCGCTGAGGCGGTCACGACCATCGCCCTCCTGGCTGGGTGATACCTGTCGCCAGCTCACGATGCGACCGCCGCCATCCCGCTTGGCGGTGTTCAGGGCCCGATCGGCTCGGCGCACCATGTCCAGCGGACGCTCGGGCCTGTTCTGGTCGTCGACCTCGAGACTGCTGAGACCGACGCTGAACGCGAGCTCGGCCTGTCCGTCCAGAAAGGGATGCGCCGCCATCTCCTCGACCACCCTCTGGGCGACCTCCTGGGCCTCCGATTCCGGTGTGTCGGGAAGCAGGGCCGCGAAGACGACGCCGCCGTAACGGGCGACGAAGTCGGTCATTCGCAGCACCGGCCGGAGGCGCTCGCTGATCTCGCGAACACACTGGTCTCCGGCCTCACGGCCGAGGCGCTCGTTGACCCCGTCGAACTGGTCGGGGTTGATCATCAGCAGCGATAGCGGTGCGGCGTCCAACTGCGCTCGTTCCAGCTGATCGTTGAGGATCGCCTGAAAGGCCTTGCGGTCGGCCAGACCGGTGACCGGGTCCTTCAGAATCGCGGTGACCTGGGTGGTATGACTCGCCAGAGCGCCACCCATGACGAACAGCCAGTCCCACCAGAGGTGCGAGTCCCCCTCTTCGAGCATCCTGGTGGGTATATGACTGTGGGTCAGCCGCTCGAGAACCGAGCCGCGGCCCTGCGGAAAGCGCAGTCCGAGCCAGGCTCCGTAGCGGTCCTCCGGGTGGGTCTGCTCGCCGTCGGATCGCCGCCGAGCCGGTTGCTCGACACCGAACCGAGCCAGCTCCCAGGGGGCTTCGACTCCGGGGAGCGTGATCAGACCACAATCGGCCGCGGAGCTGCGAACCAACTCCAACAGGTGGGGTGAGTCGTCGGAGTCGATGGAGGTCCGGTGGGCGCGGAAGAACTCCTCGGCGGTTGCCAGATCCTGCAGCTCGGGTACCGGTGGACTCTCGCCATCGTGGAGCAGTATCGGTTGAAAAAGGCCGCCGGGAGGCGTCGGAACGAAGAGGGTGACACCCTCGGCGCCACTCAGCTGACGAATTCCCCGGACATAGGAGCGCAGTAGTGCGGGCGACTCGATCATCGATTCGGGAGCCATACCGCGCCAGGGCGGTGCTCGGATGGGCTTTCAGGATCCTAGCACGGTGGTGCTGGGGCAATTCACAACAGCCGGCTGACGAGCCAGCCGAGAACGTCGACCAGGGTACCCGCGCCTCTGGTCTCCGGTGCCCAGTCGGTATCGAGCGGCAGGGTATCGCGGTCGATCCTGGCCCGTTGGGTCTCCAGCTGGCGCTCTTCGTGCTCCACCCTGGCGACCTGCGACTCGCCACCCTGCCGGACCCAACGCAGGATCGCTTCCAGCTCCTGGTGGTCGAACCAGTAGCCGTGGGGTCCGCACTGATCGACGATGATGCCGCTCTTGCGTCCGAAATTCCGTCGGTGCATCAACTTGGCGCAGACCGGACAGGACCGGTAGAGGGCCCCCTGCTGGCTCACCCGCTCTGCCGACCGGTAGCCCTGACGGTTGGGGGCCTGCTCGGTCTCTGTGCCGGCGGCGGTGGTCCGCACCCGCTGCAAAAGCACCTGCAGCTCGTCGGTAGCCAGCCAGAGCCCGGCGCATCTGGGACACTCCAGGACCCCGAGGCCCGGTTCGCCTACCCGTCGACTGGTCAGCCGCGATGCCTCCCCACACACCGGGCAGGGGCTCTGGCTCGGCTCGCCGGCGATGGCCGCCGGAAGCAGGGGAGAGGCGCAGTGGTGGCAGAACCGCGCCCGGTCGCTGACCCGGGTCATACAGCCTGGGCAGATGGTGTGGAGGTCCTGCTCGTGAAGGGTGAAGTCGGCTCCGCAGAACTGGCAGGAATCCCCACTCTCCTGCCGCGGAGCCCCGCAAGAGGAGCAACGGACAACCGCAGCGTCATGGGGCTCGGGCCGAGTCACTTGCACGACCGCCCCGCACAGACAGCGGAAGCGCGCCCCTTCAGCCATCTGGCTGGCATCGTACTGCCGGCTGCACTCTGCACAGGCCACCAGGACTCGCATGGCTCGAAGAATGGAGGAATCGCACGGCGGAGTCAATCGAGTCTGCCGCAGCTCAGGCTGCAACCTTCTGCAGCATTCCTGCGTCAGACCTGGTGTGAAGACGAGCGACGCGGCTGGGACGAGTTGCCTGAAACAAACGGCTCGGCCGGTGCGTAGAGAGGATCAAATGCAGGGTTCACGATGCCCCCACTCGACTGACGGAGATGGCGAGCGACTTGCCCACGGAGGTTTCAATGCAATTCCGAAAGAGTGATGCCAGCAACAAGACCAACCGGAGTCGAAAGCTGCGCCTGCTGTCAGTGGTCGCCGGTGCGTTCGTACTGGTCGTCGGCCTTCTGGTGGTGATGAATCTGGGGGCCACGCAGGCGGACGGCGCGTCTACGCAGGAGCAGAGCAGCGATCAGGACGCCTCCTCCAACGAGTCGCAAGAGCAGTCCGTCAACGAGCAGGAAGCGGCGAGCGGCGACGAAGGGGAAGAGGCTGACGAGAAGGCACCGGTGCCGGTCGAGGTGGCGGCCATCGAACCCGGTTCGGTCTCTGCCTACATCAGCTCTACCGCCAACCTGGTGGCCGAGTACGAGGTCAAGGTCCTGGCCGAGGTGGAGGGACGAGTTCTGACCCTGCATGCCGAGGAGGGCGATGTGGTGGGCAAGGGCCAGATCCTGGCCACCCTGGTCCCCGATGACGAGCAGATCAGCGTCAAGAAGGCGGAGCTCAAGGAGTCCAATGCCCGCTTGGCCTGGGAACGAGCCAGCGATCTGGTGGACAAGGAGCTCATCAGCCGCGAGGAGTACGACAAGCTGGAAATCGAGCACCAGATCGCCCAGCAGGAGTTGGCGGAGGCTGAATGGGCACTCTCCAAGACCTCGATTCGCGCTCCCTTCAGCGGTCAGCTGACCCAGCGCATGACTCAGGTGGGGCAGCACGTCCAGATCGGTGACGAGCTCTTCCAGGTGACCGATTTCGATCCTCTGATCACCCGCATCTACCTCCCCGAGCGGGATGTTCTGGGCCTCAGCGAGGGTCGTCAGGTGCGGATCCGTCTCAATGCTGCGCAAGAGGTGACGTTCGCGGGACATATCCGGCAGATCAGTCCCATCGTCGATACCGCCACCGGTACCATCAAGATCACGGTGGAGGCGAAGGAGACTCCCGCCGGGGTGCGGCCGGGTAGCTTTGTCACCGTCGATATCGTGCGCGAGACCCGCTCGGACGCCCTGCTGGTGCCGCGTGAAGCGGTGCTGCGCGAGCTGCAGAAGGCCCACGTGTTCGTGGCCAGCGACAACGTCGCCGAGAAGCGTGCTGTCACCTTGGGCCTCGAGGAAGGCGAATACGTCGAGGCGCTCTCCGGCGTGGCGGCAGGTGAGACGGTGATCGTCGCCGGGCAGGGCGGTCTCAAGGACGGCTCACCCGTCAAGGTCCTCGCAGACCAGCAGAGCACCAGCTAGACAGGATCTGAGCCCTCATGCGCCTGATCGAGTTCTCTCTCCGTCGTAGGGTCACTATATCCATGGTGGCAGTGGCTCTGGTCCTCTTCGGACTGGTCGCCTTCGGCCGTCTGTCCATCAATTTGCTGCCGGATCTCTCCTATCCGAGCCTCACCGTCGAGACCAAACTGCCCGGGGCGGCTCCGGCCGAGATGGAGTCGCTGGTCTCGCGACCGATCGAGGAGGCCGTCGGAGTGGTCTCCGGGGTCAAGCGATTGACTTCGGTCTCCAAGCCGGGTCTCTCCCAGGTGACACTGGAGTTCCAGTGGGGTCGCAACATGGATTTCGCCTCGCTGGATGTGCGGCAGAAGATCGATCTGGTGCGCCTGCCGCGGGAAGTGACCAAGCCCGTTCTGCTGCGTTTCGACCCCTCCAACGATCCGGTTCTGAGGCTGTATCTCACCGGCGGTGACGATCTCTATCAGCTCCGATATGTCGCCGAAGAGGTGCTCAAGAAGGACCTGGAATCCACCGAAGGGGTCGCGGCCATCAAGGTGAACGGCGGCTTCGAGGAGGAGATCCAGGTCAAGGTGGATGAAGGCAAGCTGGCGCTCCTGGGTCTCAGCATCCAGGACGTCAACGAGCGACTTCTGCGGGAGAACGTCAATCAGGCCGGCGGCAGCCTCTATGAGGAAGAGGCTCGCTATCTGGTGCGCTCCAACAACGAATTCGTCGATCTGCAGGATATCCGGGAAACCGCGATTCTCACCCATCAGGGTCGCACCGTGCGCATCGCCGACGTGGCGGAGGTGACCCGGGGCCACAAGCAGCGAGAGGTGATCAGCCGCTTCGACGGCGAGGAGGCGGTAGAGCTGGCAGTTTACAAGGAGGGTGATGCCAACACGGTACAGGTCTCCAGAGCCGTCACGCGGCGCCTGGCGGGTACCGCCGGCGAGCTGCCGGAGGGCATCGAGGTCGTCACCGGCGTCGATCAGTCCGAGTTCATCCAGGCTTCGATCAGCGAGGTGCTCAACAACGCTCTGCTGGGCGGCGGTATCGCCATCGTGGTGCTATTGCTGTTTCTCAAGGACCTGCGCAGCACGGTGATCATCGGCGTCTCGATCCCCATCTCGGTGGTCGCCACTTTCTTCCTGATGTATCGGACGGGGACGACGCTCAACATCATGTCCTTGGGAGGCCTAGCCCTCGGTGTCGGTATGTTGGTGGATAACGCCATCGTGGTGCTGGAGGCCATCTTCAAACGGCGCGAGGCCGGCGAGGCCCCGTTCGAGGCTGCCCTGCACGGGGCCTCCGAGGTCGGGCGGGCCGTCGCCGCTTCGACGCTGACGACCGTCGCGGTGTTCCTGCCCGTGGTCTTCCTGCAGGGCATCGCAGCGCAACTCTTCCGCGATATGGCACTGACCGTTTCGTTCGCGCTGCTGGCCTCCCTGGCGGTTGCCTTGACCCTGATCCCGATGATGGCTGCCATGGCCGGGGGCGCCAAGGAAGCCTTGCAGGGCAGCTCGGCGGCTCCCGCTGGCGGCAGAATCCGGCGATTCTTCCGCTTTCTCCTGGTCGGCATCCCCTCCTATCTGCTGTTGGCGGTGCGATTCGTGCTGCGCTGGATCGGCAAGGGGTTGGCGCTGATCGTCAAACCGGTCTCCTGGGCCTTCGACAGGTTCATGAGTGGGGTCTCGGGAGCCTATCCGATGGTCTTGCGGGGAGCCCTCCGCGTACGCTCTCTGGTGGTGGCTCTGGCCCTGGTGGCCCTGGCTGGAGCCGTGTGGTCCGTGCCCAGGCTGGGTTTTGATCTCATTCCGGCTTTCTCCCAGGGCGAGTTCAGTTTCCTGGTCGAGCTGCCGGAGGGCACACCCCTGGAGATCACCGACAGGTTCCTGGCCGATGTGGACTCGGTTCTGGCGGCAGACGAACGGGTGGGCACCCATTCCTCCATCGCCGGTGGCCGCGGCCTGTCGCTCACCAGCACCGGCACCGAGGGTGAGAACACCGGTCGGATCCAGGTGAGGATGGCGGCCGGAACGACGCCCGAACAGGAAGCCGCGGTCATCGCCGAGCTGCGTAACCGTCTGGACATGACCGAGCTGGCGCGCTTCAAGTTCGAGCGCCCGACCTTCTTCAGCTTCAGGACCCCCATCGAGGTCGAGGTCTACAGCGACAGCCTGGTCGAGTTGCACACGGTGGCCAATGAGCTGCAAGAGAACATCGCCGAAGTCAGAGGTCTGGTCGACGTCAAGTCGAGCGCCGAGTTGGGCAACCCGGAGCTGCAGATCGTCTTCGATCGCAACCAGCTCGCCCAGCTGGGCTTGAACCTGGGCGAGGTGGCGGACACCCTGCGAAACAAGGTGCAGGGCGAGGTCGCTACCCGCTTTACCGAAGGGGACCGGGAGATCGACATCGTGGTCCGCTCGGTGGAGATCGGCGAGGCCTCCGTTCACGATGTCGAGGACTTCATCGTTGCCCAGCGGGACGGCGTGCCCATCTATCTGAAATCGGTGGCGGATATCAGCCTGGTCGAGGGTCCCAGCGAGATCCGGCGGATCGGCCAGAAACGGACGGCCGTCATCTCGAGCAATATTTCGGGCCGCGACATGGGTGCGGTGGCGGCCGACGTACGCGAGATCCTGGCGCAGCAGATCTATCCGGCCGGGGTGACCGCCACCCTGAGCGGTCAGGAGGAGGAGCGGGCCGAAGCCCTGAGCTCGCTGATGATGGCCATGGGACTCGCCATCTTCCTGGTCTATCTGGTGATGGCCTCCCAGTTCGAGTCGTTTCTGCACCCCTTCGTCATCATCTTCACCCTGCCGTTGGGCGCCATCGGCGTCATCGGTGCCCTGGCCTTGACCGGCCGCAGCATCAATATCGTGGCCATGATCGGAGCGGTGATGTTGGCTGGCATCGTGGTCAACAACGCCATCGTTCTGGTGGATGCGGTCAATCAGAGGCGGCGAGCCGGCCTCGATCGGATGGCGGCGCTGGTGGCGGCGGGTAGCGATCGACTGCGGCCGATTCTCATGACCTCCGCCACGACCATCCTCGGTCTGTTGCCGATGGCCATCGGTCTGGGCGAGGGTGCCGAGCTCCGGGCCCCGCTGGCGATCACCGTGATCGGCGGTCTGACCGTCGCCACCCTGCTGACCCTGGTGGTGATTCCCGTGGTCTACTCACTGCTCGACCGACGGGCCGATATGGCCGCGGCGGAAGCGGCGCCCACGGTGGTCGAATCGAGCGCCGATGCCCTCGAGCCGCTGGCGGGCGAGCCACTGCGAGAGGGGACCTGATGCAGCTGCCGCGTCTGGCCGTCAAACGGCCGATCACCACGGCCATGCTGCTGATCAGTGTGCTGGTGCTGGGCGGTATCGCCATAGCTCGGTTGCCCTTGGCCTATTTGCCGGAGATCGACGTACCGTTCATCGGCGTCCAGATTCCCTATCCCAACTCCAACCCCAAGGAGGTCGAGCGCGAGATCATCAAGCCGGTGGAGGAGGTGCTGTCCACTCTGGCCGGTGTCAAGACGCTGAATGCCACCGCCAACGCGGACGACGCCGAGTTCTTCCTGGAGTTCGATTGGGGGCACGAGCTCGATGTGGTTCGCATGCAGGTCAGCGAGAAGATGGACCAGGTCAAGGCCGAGCTGCCGGCCAATATCGGCGAGATCGTCATCTTCTCGTTCAACACCAGCGACATCCCGGTGGTCCAGGCCCGGGTCTCGGCCAAAGGCGTCGATCTGTCGGAGAGCTACGATCTCATCGAGGCGCGGATCCTCAACCGGATTCGCCGGGTGGAGGGGGTGGCACGGGTCAATCTCGAGGGGGTCGAGCCGCGAGAGATCTATATCGATCTGATTCTCGATCGGGTCAAGCAGCACAATGTCGATGTGGGGGCGCTCATCGCCCAGCTCCAGGGCGCCTCGTCGAATCTCGTGCTCGGACAGATCGAAGATGCCGGCCTGCGGTTCTCGGCCCGGGCGCTGGGCGAGTTCGCCACGGTCGAGGAGCTGGGCAACCTGATGATCAACGATCAGGGGCTGCGGGTTCGGGACATCGCCGAGCTCTCCTACGAAGAGCCGCCCTATCCCCATGGCCGGCATCTCGACGGTCAGTTCGCTGTCGCCCTGGAGGTGTTCAAGGAGTCCACTGCCAACACCGTCGATGTCGTTCGCAAGGTGATGTCGGTCATCGAGACCGAGATCAACGACGATCCGCTCCTGCAGGGAGTCAGCGTATTCGTCTGGGAGGACCAGGGAGACGTGATCACCGGCGGTCTCAAGGGACTCCTCAAGGCCGGGGCCATCGGCGCGCTGCTGGCCGTCGTCAGCCTCTACGTCTTTCTCCGACGCTTCGACTCCACTCTGATCGTGGCGGCCTCGATCCCGTTCTCCATCATTGCAGCCTGTGGGGCGCTGTACTTCATGGGGCGGAGCCTCAACGTCCTGTCGATGATGGGACTGATGCTGGCCGTGGGCATGCTGGTGGACAACGCCGTGGTGGTCCTGGAGTCCATCGACCGTACCCACAGGACCGAGCCCGATCGCAAGAAGGCCGCCCTCATCGGGGCCAGACAGGTGGCGGTAGCGGTCTCCGCCTCGACCCTGACCACCCTGATCGTCTTTCTGCCGCTGATCGTCGGTGCCAAGGTCGAGCTGACGGTGTGGTTGGGTGAAATCGGCACGTCGATCGCCATCGCCCTGGCCTGCTCCCTGTTCTCCGCGCTGACCCTGATCCCGCTGATGTCGGCGTACTTCCTCGGCAAGAAAAAGCCCCGACCGGTGCGATCCATCGCCTGGCTGGAAGAGAAGTACTCGACCATTCTCTCCTGGACGCTGCGTCATCGGGTCAAGACCTTCGGTCTGATCGTGCTCGGTCTGGCGGTCGGCCTGTTGCCGTTCTTCACCGGCATGGTGGAGTCGGCGGTGTTCTCCGGTACGGTCAACGACATGCTGCGACTGCGGTACGAATTCGCCGATCACACCTACAAGTCCGAGGCCGAGGACGTCGTCGACATCGTAGAAGCGGTCCTGGAAGAGAACCGAGAGCGCTTCCAGTTCGACGCGCTGTATAGCTTCTACATGGAGAACCGTGCCGAGACCACGCTGGTGCTGGCTCGCCAGGACATGACCGACGAAGAGATCGTCACGCTACGGCAGGAGATTCGCGACGCCATGCCCGAGGTCGCAGGAGTGAAGTTCTACTTCGACGACGACTCCGAAGATGGAGGCAACAGTACCTATTTCGCGGTCAAGTTCTTCGGTCAGGACACCGGAGTGCTGGAGCGTTTCGCCACCGAGGCGGCGCGCCGTATCGAGACGCTGGAGGGGATCCAGGACCTGAGGACCACCTTTCGCGACGCTCAACAGGAGATTCAGGTCACCATCGATCGCGAGAAGGCCGAGCGTCTCGGCCTGACGGCGCAGGATCTGGCAGACATCTTCTCGTTCACCCTGGGCTCGATGAGGTTGCCGCGTTTCAACTCGGGTGAGAGAGAGGTGGAGACCTGGCTGGCGCTGCGTCTGGAGGATCGACAGAACCTCGACGATCTGAAGAAGATCCAGATCGGTGGGGGCGAGGGCGTCCGACCGATTCAATTGGGTGACATCGCTCGATTCGAGGTCGTCCCCCGCCCGCGAGAGATTCGCCGGGAGAATCGCAAGGTCCGGGTGGCGGTCCGGGGCACCTATGAAGGAGAGGAGTGGGGTGAGACCCAGGAGGAGATCGCCGGTCTCATGGACGCCTTCGACCTGCCGCCGGGATACTCCTGGTCGTGGGGTGATCGCATCATCGAGCAGCAGGATCAGAACAGTCAGATGGGGGTCAACTTCCTGCTCGCCCTGGTGTTGGTCTATCTGGTGATGGCCTCGCTCTTCGAGTCTCTGGCACAGCCCTTCGCCATTCTGGTCTCCATCTTCTTCGCCCTGCCCGGTACGGCCTGGCTGCTGGCCGCGACGGGGACCAAGTTCAACATCATGAGCCAGATCGGTCTGCTGATCCTGATGGGCATCGTGGTCAACAACGGCATCGTGCTGTTGGATCACATGAACCGCTTGCGACGATCCGGACTCTCCGACGAGGAGGCCATCCTGCAGGCGGGGCGCGACCGGCTGCGGCCGATCCTGATGACGGCGGCCACCACCATCATCGGTCTGCTGCCCTTGGCCATTCGAGGCCCCAATACCGCAGGCATCTTCTACTATCCGCTGGCGCGGACCGTCATGGGAGGGCTCATGTCCTCGTCGATCCTGACCCTGCTGGTCCTGCCCTACATCAACCTGGGAGTCGAGGGCGTGGCCAACTGGTTCCGCAGATTGTGGCGCGAGTCGGGACCTGGACGAGGACGCAGCAAGCCGGCCCCGGTTGCCGAGCCCGCAGCGGCGCCCGAAGCCCTGCCGCACGGCTCCTGACGACGAGAGGACGTTTCCGACGGACACGAGACCCGACCGCCGATCCCGATGGCCATACCCTTTCCCTGGTTCACGGCCATATCTCGAGAGTGCGGCCGGGTCTCGCGTCCGCCGGAGACCTCCTTCAGCTGAGACCCAGATCACGATCGGGATGGCGGATATACTACCGCCCGCATGAGCGATGCCGACGGTGCCGCGACCGGCGCCCTGCCCAGGGACCTGCTCCGCGAGCTGCACGCCTTCCTGAGCCTCGAAGCTCCCTTTCTCATCCGCGATCTGCCCCAGGTCGCCGGCGAGGGTGAGCTCGAGGCCGCCCTGCTCGGACGAATCGAGGCTCGTTCCCGTACCGGGCAGGAGTTCGCCGACGAGATCCTCTACCCCAATTGGACCCACCAGAAAGCTGTAGCCTTGAATCGCCGCGAGCTGGAGGTGGCGATTCGTGGCTTCTTCGAGCGTCGGCGCGTCAAGGCTTCCATCACGGCTCACGAGAGCCGGCTGATGTTCCGCACCATGCTGCTGACCCGCGAGGTCGACGATCATCTCAAACGCGCCTTCGATCGCAAGGAGATCCGCTGGGGCGACTTCCCGTCGCCCCAGAAGGGCTTTCGTTCGACCGGTCAGGAGGCCATTGTCGGTGCCGCCCTGCGACTGCGTCGATATCCCGAATTCGGCCAGGGAGAGACCTACCGTGGGGACTTCATCAGTCCGCTGATCCGCGATCTGGGGGCGCTCTTGATGTTCATGCCCGAGCCTCTGCACCCGTTTCTGGTGCAGTACGGCAAGGTCGGCACCCCGGTCGGCGGCAGAGATCTCCATACCGGGGACTTCGAGCGTGGAGTCGTGCCGCCCGTGGCGCCGCTGGCCCTGGCCACGCAGACGCTGGTCGGATTGGCCTACTCGTTCAAGCTCGACAAGGAGGACCGGGTCTGCGTCAGCTTCATCGGCGACGGTGGAGCCAGCCTGGGTGAATGGCACGAAGCCATCAATCTGGCGGCAGTTCAGCGGCTCAACATGGTCTTCGTGATCGAGAACAACCAGTGGGCTCTGGGAACCCACGTCAGCGAGCAGACCGCTGGCCACCGGTTCGCCCGCCGTGGGCCGGGATACGGGATTCCAGGTGTGACCCTGTTCGGCAACGATCCCGAGGAGGTGGCTGCCGGCATCGCCTGGGCCGCCGAGCGGGCGCGTCGCGGCGAAGGACCCACTCTGGTAGAGCTGGTGAGCTACCGTCGCTCGGGTCATGCCCACCACGACGACGATCGATTCCGCGGCAGTGCCGCCGCCAAGGTACCCGGATACGAATTCGGCGAGGAGGCGGCGGCCTGGCGAGCCCTGGACCCGTTGGAGCTCTATGAGCGACGGCTACTCGACCGGGGAATCCTGACCGACAAAGAGATCGGTGTCCTGCGTCAGGAGGTCGCTGGCGAGGTGTCCGCTGCCATGGCTGCCGCTGCCGCCGCTCCCTGGCCGCAGGCGGCGGACTATAGGAGCCGGACCCTGGCGCCCCGATCCGCCCCTCTGCCGCCGGCAAGCGCCGGCTCATCGACTCGCCGGATGGCCTACGACGAGGCGATTCGCGAAGGCATCGCCGAGATGATGGCCGAGAACGACCAGGTCTTCGTTCTGGGCGAAGATGTGGGGGGGCGATACGGCGGCGCCTTCGGCGTGACTCGGGGCCTGGCCAAGAGGTTCGGCGATCTCCGATGCCTCAACGCACCCCTGGCGGAGTCGGCCATCATCGGCTGCGCGGTCGGTGCGGCCCTGCTGGGAAAACGGCCCATCGCCGAGATGCAGTTCGCCGATTTCCTGGCGCCTGCCTTCAATGAGCTGGTCAACAACGCAGCGAAGATCTACTGGCGGTGGGGCAGGGCCGTACCGATGGTGGTCCGTCTGCCCTACGGTGGTGCTACCGGTACCTTGAATCAACTGCTCGGTGGCGGACCCTTCCACAGTCAGTGCCCCGAGATGTGGTTCTTTCGCACACCCGGCTGGAAGATCGTGGCGCCCTCCAACCCGGTGGACGCGAAGGGCCTGATGATCGCCGCGATCCGGGACGAGAACCCGGTGCTGTTTCTCGAAGCCAAGGGTTTGTACGGCTTCTTCCGTACCGATCTCCGGCAGGAGGTGCCGACGGGCACCACTGCCGAGACTCCGATCGGTGTGGCCTCGATTCCCCACCCTGGCGACGATCTGACCATCCTGACCTACGGGGCCATGGTATGGACCGCTCTGGTGGCAGCGGAGGCTCTGGAGGAGGAGGGAATCAGTGCCGAAGTCGTGGATCTGCGGACCCTCTGGCCCCTCGACGAGGTGTCGATACACCGATCGGTCGCCAAGACCCACAGGGTGCTGATTCTGCACGAAGACACTCGCCGGGGTGGCCTGGGAGGCGAGCTCAGCGCCCTGATCAATGAGAGCTCGTTCTACCAGCTGGACGCGCCCATCCGACGGGTGACAGCACCCGATACTCCGGCACCCTACTCGCCGCCTCTGGAACACGACTACCTGCCGAAGGTCGAAGACGTGATCGCCGGCGCTATTGCGCTGTTGGAGCAGTGACCCTGTCGGCGCCCCAGGTCTGCATCAGAGCGGTCTTGGCTTCGTGATCCCGCATCGAGAAGTCCCGGTCCCCAGGGTGATCGCCGGGGATCCATTTCCACCAGAACATTCCGGCCACCCAGGGAACCTCTTCGATCCGCTCGATAGCGACCTCGATGAGAGTTCGTCGGAGTGCGAGCACCTGCGGATCGCTCTGTAGATCGGGCAACCAGGGTTCGGCAGCGGCCCGCGGCGAACGGGCATAGCCGATTTCGGCGAAGAGCACAGACTTGCCCTGATGAGCCCGTGAGAGATCCGCCAGCTGGCTCAGGGGTCCATCCCAACCCTGCTCCAGGGCCGTGCGGGAGGGACTCCCCTCCAGAGTGAGCGGGAAGTAGGCGTGCACGCCGATGAGATCGAGGGCGTCCCAGAAGGGTACGCGATCGAGGCTGTCCCAATTGGCCGCATAGGTGAGGCGGCCAGGGAAGACTGCACGCACGGCCGCGATGATCTGTCGCCACTCCGCCTCGTGTTCGGTCGTGCGCTCGTATTCCACACCGACAGCGAGGAGCTCCACTCCGGCTGCGGCCGCAAATCGGGCCTGATCGACGATGAATCCCCTGTACCCCTCGAAGAAGCGTCTCCAGGCCGCCGTGTCGTCGCCGAACTCGATGGCACCCCGCCAGGAGAAGCTCCCCCAGTAACCGAGGTGGGGCTTCCAGAATAGATCGACCTCAGCCTCCCTGGCCAGTTCGACCGCCCGCTGGAGATAGGGCAGCTGGCTCGCCGGGCGATAGCGGACCTCGCCATCCCTGGATACCCAGGCATACGGGTGAATCGCCACCCAACCGGCTCCCAGAGCGGTGATCTCTTCGAGGCTGCGGGCCATCTCGGGAGAACCCCACACCTGCCCGGCCCGCGGACAAGAGACGACCACTCCGCGAAGGAACTCCGAGTCAGGGGGTGCGCTTCGAGTGGGGCTGGCGACGCCACAAGCCAGGACCAGGAAGAGGCCCAGGACGGAGCATCGACGGCGCTCTGGTAGACGTTGCATCACCTGCCAGAGTCTACGGCGGGCACCCGACCTCGGTTCGCCCCAAAAAAAGCAGCGAGGACCTGAACCGTCTTACGAGCCGTCTCACGATTCTGGGCCTGAGCCTGGTGAGTCGGGGGGCCTCGGCTGCCGGTTCGCCTCGCTGCTTGAAACGAGTCGGGCGATACGTTGCAGAGACTCGATGGAGCAAGGCCCGTGCCAGCAGTCGGAATCTCTCGAGGTCAACGGAAGTCCTTACGAGTCAAGGGATTGCTGGAGTCAGTCGGTTCTACAGTCGATTCGCTCGGAGGTCGGTCCGTTCCAGAATTCTGGTGACTCTTCAATCGTTTGAGTCGCCCGAGAGCACCCAGGCCTCTCAGAGCTCGTGCAGATGGACCTGCAGGGTGGAGAGGTCCACCACCGCGACGGTACAGCAGCTGGTGAGCCAACCGCCGGTTTCGCCGGGATTCAGCAGCAGTCCTTGATCGTGTCGCTGGTCGACACGGTGGGTGTGGCCGTAGACCACCAGGTCGTAGACGCCGCTCTTGGCGAGCGGCTCGGCCAGCTCGGGGTAGTGAACCATGGCCACCTGTCGCCCTGCCAGGGTCGCCGTCGCCAGGTAGGGTTCGACCTCGCCGATCTCGCCGAGTCTGGCAGCCAGACCGAGGCGCTCTCCGTCGTTATTGCCAAAGACCGCCAGCAACGGGCAGTCCAGGGCCCGCAAGGGCTCGATGGCGAAGGGGGCGACGAAGTCGCCGGCGTGGAGAACGTGCTCGACACCCGCTCGGTTGAACAGCGTTACCGCGGCCTCGATCTTGGGGACGTTGTCGTGCGAATCAGCCATCACTCCGATCAGCATGGGGTGCGACTCCTTTCTTCTTCATCTCGGGAACCTGCAGCGTCAGTGGATTCCGTTCAACGAGCTGGTTTCTTCGGTGGCCGGCGACGGATTCGAAGGCCGAGCCGTCCGGACCGGCGTCTGGAGCGATCTCTCGCCAGCGACCGACCACCAGTATCGACAGGTCCGAGGGCCGCAGGTAGGTGGCTGCCGTCCGTTGCACATCGGCTGCCGAGACCCGCTCGATTCCCGCCAGATAGCCCTGCCAGAAATTGTGGGGTCGGCCGAGGAGCTCGTCCTCGGCGAAGTATCCCGCCACCTCTTCCGCGGTGTCGAAGCGTAGCCGTAGACGGGCCATCAGGGTCTGTTTGACCACCTTCAGCTCCAGTGGATGGGGCTCAACTGTCCGCAGTCGCTGGATCTCCTCCAAGGCAAGCACGGTGGCCCTCTCGGTCGTCGAGCCGCGGGTCTCGAAGAAGATCCGCAGCTCCCCCGGCCAGAGATCGCCCGGATAGAGCTCGGTGGAAGTGCGATAGACGAGACCCTCGGCGGTGCGCAGGCGCCCGGCAATCCGTGAGATGGCTCCCCGGCCGCCGAGAATCTCGGCCACCACTGCCAGGGCATGACGATCGGGGTCGGACCAGTCGAGGTAGTGGGGGAGCCGGTGACCGAGAATCACCTTGGCCTGGGGCAGATCCATTTCGTAGTGGTAGAGCCCCGGCTTCCTCCCCGGGCCGGGTGGAGGAGGCGGCCAGAGCGGTGGTTCAGCCTGCAAGTCGGACCGGGGCCACTCGGCGAAGCGTCTCTCGAGCTCCGCCAGGAGGCTCTGACGCTCGAAGTCGCCTGAGACCGCCAGGATCATCTGCTCCGGGGTCCAATAGGAGCGATGAAAGGCTGCCATCTCGCCACGGTCGATTCTCTCCAGGGTGGCGGGTGTCATGGGTCGGGTGCTGAAGTGATCCTCGCCGTACATCAGCCATTCCCACTCACGCTCCAGAATCTCCAGGGCGTCCTGATTGCGGCGACCGAGACTCTCGACGAGGTTGTCTCGCGAGACCGTCAGCCGATCCTGCTGAAAACCCGGGCGGCGGAGCATCTCGAACAGCAGATCGAGAGCCTCGGCCAGCGCCCAGGACGGCACGCTGAGGCTGGTCCCCGAGCGGGTGGTTCCCGACATGGTGTCGAGCTTGGCACCGAGCGATTCGAGCCGCTCGTCGAAGGTGTCGGCGTTCAGTCGGGTGGTGCCGCCGCGTCGCATCTGCGAGGCGGTGAGAAACGCCAGACCGGTCATCTCGAGCGGCTCGAGAAAGGCTCCGGCGCGCAGGGCGAGGGTGATCTCCACCAGCGGGAAGGTATGATTCTCAGCCAGATAGATCACCGCTCCGTGAGCCGACTGCACGCGCCGGTCGCCGACTGTCGGCAGATCGACATCGCCGCTTTCGAACTGCAAATCCCTCGGGTGCGAGGGGATCGGTCGGATCTGGCCTGTGGCGATTCCGGTGGCGAGACAGCCGGCCAGTGCGAGGGTCCAAGGACGCCTGCTCATGGCTCTGACGGCGTCGCCGAGCGCCGGTAGAGGGCCACCGTCCGGCGCTGCGGAAGCAGATAGGTCGAGGCGACCCTTACCAGGTCTTCGCTATGGATCCGCTGCAGTCTGGCCGACCAATCGTTGATATAGCGCCAGTCGCCCAGACCCTGATAGATCAACAGCTGCTTCATCAGAGCCGTGGGGTCTTGGAGCGAGCGAAAGGCGTCGGCGATCGACCGGTTCCTGGCCCGTAGAATCTCGGCGGTCGTCGGCGGTTCGGTTTGCAGGCGCCGGACCTGCTCGTCCCAGGCCCGCACCAGGTTTTCGGGGTCGGTATCTCCCTTGCTCTCGGCACGAAGCGAGAATTGTCCCTGCTGTCGCCAGGAGATCTGCTGGGTGAAGGCCGAGAAGGCGATCTGTTGATCGAGCACCAGTGAGCGATAGAGCCGCCCGGTGCGTCCGTTGAGGACCGCCGACAGCAGTTGCAGGGCGTCGGCGTCGTCTTCGCCGAAGGAGGCGGTTGGATAGAAGATGTTGGCCTGTGGTGAGCATCTGCATTGGGCTTCATAGCGCTGTTCACCGCGCTTGGTGAGCGATGGCTCGACCGGTGGGCGCTGGATCCGAGCCTTGGATCGGGGGAGTCTGCCGAAGTAGCTCCGAGCCCAGGCCTCCACTTCGATGGCATCGAAGCCCCCGACCAGGGCCAGGGTCATCTCCTCGGGTCGGTAGTTCTGACGGAAGAATTCCACGGCGTCGTCCCGCGACAGTCGATCCAGGTCCTCGGGTCGGCCCATGGGGTTCCAGGCATAGGGAAGCGGTCTCCAGAAGAGCTCCCGTACCTCCTCGTCGAGCCGGCCGGTGGCGGTCGATTCGATCCGTTGTCGGCGCTCTTCGTGGATGACCTGGATCTCCTTGTAGAACTCGCGAAACACGGGAGCGAGCAGGCGATCGGACTCGAGCCAGAACCAGATCTCGAGCTTCTCAGACGGCAGCGTCACGTAGTAGACCGTCAGATCGCGATAGGTATTGGCATTGAGACCTGTACCCCCCTGCTCCGAGTAGAGAAACGAGTACTGACCCAGAAAGGCCAAGGCGCTGGCCTGCGACTGGGCGATCTGAATGTCGCTGTTCAAGGCAGCCAACTTCGTCTCCATCTTCGGTCGCCTTTTGACCGAGGCAGCCTCGATTCGGTGCTCGAGATCCCGTCTCTCCGCCCAGAGCCGATCGAGCGTGGCGAGAACCTCGAGCTCGCGGTCGAGATTCCGTGTGCCGATGGCCCGGCTACCCTTGAACATCATGTGCTCCAGGACATGGCTGAGTCCCGTCTTCTCGGGGTCGTCGTCGGCGGAGCCGGCCCGCACCATCCATCCGGCCGCCACCGTCGTCGTATCCGGTAGCGGTACCAGCAACACCGTGATGCCGTTGTCCAGAATCAGTTGCCGAACCGGGACCTGCGCCGCCGTGGGCGTGGCCACGATCTCGGCGAAAGCGAGATCGCGGGGAGAGTAAGAGGAGAGCTGCAGGAGGCTGGCGAGAAAGAGAGTCGATCCGAGGCGCTTCACAGAGGGCTCCGTGGGCGTCGATGCTAGCACGCGCAATTCGACCGAAGGCGATAGGCTCGGGCCATGCAAGAGCCGGTAGCGGTCGTCTTCGACCGCCAGTTACAGGAAGCGCTGCAGGCAGGGGTCGTGGCGCTGGGTCGACGATGCCGGGTGGACCTGGGCGGGCTGTTCCTCGACGGCCCTGTCTCCGTGATGACCGAAGAGCACTGAGCCGAAAATGCGCTCGCTCCTCAATCGCATGGTCTCCATGATCAGGTTCGCTCTGGTGGCGATCTGGACGCTCCTGTGGACCACTATTGCGCTGATCATTCACCTGCTGACTCGCGGTCACGATCTGCCTCTGGCCCTGGCTCGCAGAGTCTGGGCGCCGGGTGTCCTGGCCACGATGGGGGCCAGCTTGAAGGTTCGAGGCGTGGCAGAGCTGGATCTGTCTCGACCCTACCTCTTTGTGGCCAACCACACCTCGCAACTCGATATCCCGGTCCTCTTTGCCGCCCTGCCGGTGCCGCTCCGCTTCCTCTCCAAGCAGGAGCTGCGGCGCGTGCCGCTGGTGGGTCGGTTCATGGCGGCCATGGGTATGGTGTTCATCGATCGCGGCGATAGCCAGGCGGCTCGACACAGCATCGAGGAGGTGGCCGCGTCGCTGGCGGCAGGTAACGGTCTGATGGCTTTTCCCGAAGGGACGCGCAGCCCCGATGGCGAGCTGCAGGAGTTCAAGACAGGCGCCTTCGTGGCGGCCATCAAAGCGGGGGCGGCGGTGGTGCCGGTCTACATCCGAGGAGCGTCGGCCGTTCTGCCCGCTAGATCTCTGGAGGTGCACCCAGGGTGCGTGGAGGTGGCGATCGGTTCTCCAGTCGACAGCCAGGGGCTGAGGGTGGCGGAGCGGCGGCTGCTGGCCGACCGGGTGCGTTCAGAGCTGCGGGAGATGAGGTCAGAGCGCCGCTAACGGGTAGCCAGCTCAAGGACCTGGAAGAGGCGCTCGGCGTCGAACGGTTTGGCCAGAAAGTACTGGCCGCCGATCTTCGGACCCCGCTTGCGCATCTCATCGGCATCGACCAGACCCGTGAGGAAGATGATGGGGATGTCAGCGGTCTCGGGAGTCTCACGGAGTCGCTGCGCCACCGTGGCACCATCGACTCCTGGCATCATGATGTCGAGAAAGAGAGCTTCGGGACGCTCGCTGTTGACAAGCTCGAGCGCCTCTTCGCCGTTGGCGGCGGTGACCACCTCGTGGTCTCTGGTCTTTAGCAGTGTCGCCACCAGCTGCAGAACTTGCTCTTCATCATCGACGACGAGGATTTTCACGGCGTCTCCCTTCCGATCCGGTCGTGGGATCGGCATGCGTTGGCGGAATGCTAGCACGGCCGGGCAGTGTCGCTGGTAACCCTATTCGGGTTCGTCGATGCTAGGCTTTACTCCCCTTGGAGAGCTCATCGGGATGCTAATGGAATCGGGACCCCTCGACGATCTGCTGGGTGCCGTCCTGGCGGGCGGTGCCAGTCGACGAATGGGTCGGGACAAGGCGACGATCGAGATCGCTGGTCGGACGATGCTCGAGCGTGCGGTCTCTCGTCTTCGTAGCCTCTGCCGAGAGATCGTGGTCGTTGGGCCGCACCGACAGGAATCTGCCGTCGAAGGAGTCTCGATGGTGTCCGATATCCATCCGCATGCCGGTCCTCTCGGTGGACTGCACACCGCTCTCAGTCGGGCGGCGGGACGAGCGGTCTTCGTTCTGGCCTGTGATCTGCCCAATGTCAGCCCGGGCCTGCTGCAGTGGATCGTTCGCAGCCCATCAGCAAACCGCGAGGAACCCCAGGGACTGGCAGGCTCAGCCGGGCCGTGGGCTCGCGTGCCCAGGGATCGTCAGGAGGTGCAGCCTCTCTGCGGTCTCTATTCCGGAGACTGTCTGTCGATTGTCGAGAAGGCTCTCGGTTCGGGGAGGCTGAGCGTGCTGGACCTCCTCGAGAACCTGGATCTGCAGGTCCTGGATCTCGACGCGACGGCAGTCTGGTATCGGCCGGGTCTGCTGGCCAACATCAATCGACCCGAGGATCTGGCGGCGGTGCATCCGCAGCCTGAGGTCGGACCGTGAACCAGCGCGATGCAGGCCGATGGTTGCCGCAGGCGACCTCCTCGAGGACCGTCGACCGTTGGCAGGCCCGTCGCTGGGCCTCTGAGAGCGACCTGGTGACCGTCGAGGAGCCTCTGGAGATCCGCATCATCGCCGAGATCGATGGGCAGCGCCAGAGCAGCAGTGTGGCGGTGACCATGCGAACTCCTGGGCAGGATGCCGAGCTGGCTGCCGGCTTTCTGGTCAGCGAAGGGGTGGTGACCCGGGCCGAGGACATCTGGAAGATTCGACACTGCCGGCAGGGAGAGGGGCTGTTGGATGACAATGTGGTGGAGGTGCATCTGGCTCCGTCGGTCGCCTTCGACCTCGGCGAGCTCAGCCGGAATGTGATGACCTCCTCCGCCTGCGGGATCTGTGGCCGATCGTCCATCGAGTCCGTCCAGAAGATCTGCTCGCGGCCGCCTCGGGGCACCTTCGAGCTGGCTCCCGAGCTGATCTCGTCTCTGCCCGCCACTCTGGAAGCCGAACAGGGAGTCTTTGCCCGGACGGGCGGCATCCATGCCGCTGGACTGGTCTCGCCGACAGGCGACCTACTCGATCTGTGCGAAGACGTCGGCAGGCACAATGCTTTGGACAAGCTGGTCGGTAGACTTCTGGCCGCCGACCGTCTGCCGGCCTCCGATACCCTGGTGCTGGTCAGCGGTAGGGCCAGTTTCGAGCTGGTGCAGAAAGCGCTTCTGGCGGGTATCCCGGTTCTGGCCGCCGTGGGAGCTCCCAGCAGCCTGGCGATCGATCTGGCCACCGAGTACGGCATGACCTTGATCGGTTTTCTCCGTCCCGATCGCTTCAATGTCTACAACGAGGTCGGTCGCATCAGCAATCCGCCAGGCTCCGTGTGAGCATGCTGATCGATACCCACACCCACCTCTGTGACGCGGTCTTCGATGCCGACCGGGAAGAGGTCCTGCGGCGAGCGCAGGACGTCGGAGTCGGAGCGATCGTGGCGGTGGGCGAGACTTTGACAGACGCGAAGCGCAATCTGCAGCTGGCTCGCCAGTTTGCGGGCTCTGTGTTTGCGGCCGCCGGCCTTTTTCCGACCTACCTCGACCTGGCCGAGGCGGAGGCGCTGATCGCCTGGATTCGTGAGCATCAGCGGCAACTGGTGGCGATCGGGGAGGTCGGCCTCGATCTGTGGAAGGTGCAGGAGCCGGCGGAACGGGACCTGCAAAGGGAGATCTTCTGCCGTTTCATCGATCTCTCCCTGGAGCTGGATCTGCCCCTCAATGTCCACTCCCGCGCCGCCGGTCGGCAGACCATCGAGCTGCTTCTGGATCGCGGTGCGACGCGGGTGCAGTTGCATGCCTTCGACGGTCGGGCTGCCAAGGCGCTGCCGGCAGTGGAGGCCGGCTACTTCTTCTCCGTTCCGCCGTCGGTGGTGCGCTCACCGCAGAAGCAGAAGCTGGTGCGCAGGCTGCCGATGGACAGTCTGCTGGTGGAGACCGACAGCCCCGTTCTCGGTCCGCTGCCGGCAGAGCGTAACGAGCCGGCGAACCTGCCGCTCTCGGTGCGGGCCATCGCCGAGCTCAAGGATCTGCCGATACCGGAAGTGACCACCGCCGTCACCGGCAACTCGATCCGACTCTATGGTCGGCAGCTCCTGCCCAGCTCAACGGATGATTGATGGCTCAGTCGAGAGTCTGCTCGGCCTGGATCTTCCAGCCATCTGCGGTGGAGATGAGATCCAGCATCAGTCGCCCCGATCGATCTTGTCGATTCGATCGGAACGATCGGAAGAAGGAGGCCCGGGCAGTGTCGGCGCTCGGAAAGGTGACATCCAGGGCGGAAACGGCGACGCGGACATGCTCGGCGCTGGCGAGTTGACTCTGGACTTCGTCGAGCCATGCCTGGCGGCCCTGCTGGTCGACGCCGGCGAAATCCTCGGCATAGAGGGCGACGACGGCAACGGGATCCCGAGCCTCCCAGGCGGCGGCCCAGGACTGGACGAATCCGGCGACCGCGTCGGTGGTGAAGGCGGCGACGGCCGTCACATCGGCGGGCGCCGGCTCCGCAGTCGGATCTCCTGCCCCGTCGCCGGTGGAGGCTGCGCCCCCTCTGGATGAGGGCGGACGTAGAGCACCGATACCCGGCTGGTCCTGGAACCAGTTCCAGTAGATCGCGTAAGCGGCGGCTGCCAAGACGATCACCACGAGCAGGGCCAGAGCTCGTTGTCGGACGGTGGACAGACCGGCCCCCGGTCTCCAGCCTGCGGCGCTCCAAGAGTCCCCGGCTCTTCTCACCTTGCCGGCCCTCTTCTTCTTGGCGCCGTACTTGGATGCGCCGGCCGGTACCGTTTCGAGATCAAAAGGGGTGCCACCATCCTGCAGGTGTTTGTCCACCAGCCAGCGAATCATCCTGCGGCTCTGGGCGTCCAGATCGACGAACTCGACGCCCATCCCGGCGGGTCGCTCGGGGCCCTCGGTCTCGGGCCGGATCCAGATCACCTTGGCGGTGCCCTGGATGGGGCTCCACTCCTCGATCCGCAGCGCGAAACCGAATTCGGTGCCAGCGGATTCCGGGCTGTCCGACCGAATGAACATCCCGGTGGTGGAGAGATTGGCCGAGACTCCGGTGACCAGATCTTCGAAGTTGGGGAAGCTCAGATCGATCTTGCGCTCGATGGGAACGCGTTCGGCGATGGGCTCCAGCCCTGTCTTAGATCCGTCGGTGGCCATGATTCCAGATGTGAGTGTAGCTGACCTCACCCACCTCGATTCCGCGGGACATTATATCCGGCGTCGAATCGGTCGAATAATCCTCGCCGGAGGTCGTATAGTCAAGCATGAGTATGGCCGCGACCGTGCCGATCGACCTTGAATCGTTGCCGGAGAGCGAGGTAGTGGTCCTCGCGCAGGAGGGTGACCTGCAGGCCCGTGAGTTGCTCGCGGTGCGCTATCGGACACCGGCGTTCCGACTGGCCATGCAGCTGCTCGGACGGCCCGAGGAGGCGAAAGACGTGGCTCAGGACGCCATGCTGCGGTTCTTCACCAGTCTGGACCGCTTCGAGGCCCACAGGCCGGTCCTGCCCTGGCTGTTTCGCATCGTGCACAACCGGGTGCGTGACCTGCAGCGACAAAGAGTCCGCCGACGAGTCGAATCCCTCGATCGATATCTGGAAGACACCGGCCGCGAGCCGGTCTCCGATCGGCCCGGTCCGGAGCACGAGACTCGCCGACGGCAGCTGCAGCGGAGCCTCTGGCGGGCCCTCGGAGCGCTCTCTGCGAAGCACCGCGAGATCCTGGTCCTGAGGGAATATCAGGATCTCGCCTACGCCGAGATCGCCGCCGTCCTGGGAATCCCCAAGGGAACGGTGATGTCGAGACTGCACGCCGCCCGACGCAGCCTGCGAAAGCATCTCGAAGGACTGGAGGGGTGGGGGGAATCGAAGTCCGATTCCGCCCCGAGGAGTCACCGATGAACCAGCAATGTCAATCGACCTTTGACGAATCGATGATCTCCGGATATGTCGATCACGAGCTGACCCAGTCGGACAACCAGCGGGTTCGACTGCATCTCGAGGACTGTCCATCCTGCCGACGCCTGGTCGGCGATCTACGACAGATCAGGGAGGCGGCACTGGCGACCCCGTTCCCTGTTCCCTCCGACGAGGAGTTTCGAGAGTCGGCCCGTAGCCGCGGGAGTCTCTGGCTCCGCCGAGTGGGTTGGCTCCTCGTGGCTCTGTGGATGATGGGTGTAGGATGGCTGGCGATCCAAGGGCTCTTGCAGGGATCGGCGGCCTGGTACGAGAAGGCGCTGATCGGTTCCCTGGTCGGAGGTGTGCTGATGCTCTTTCTCTCCGTCCTGCTGGACCGACTGCGGGCCCTCAAGACCGACCGATACGGGAGAGTCGAGAAATGATTGTTACGACCACAGGGGAGATCCAGGGAAAGCGAATCGTGCGAACGCTGGGGATTGCCAGGGGGAATACCATCCGCGCTCGACACGTCGGTCGCGACATCATGGCCGGTCTACGGACCCTGGTCGGCGGCGAGGTCAGCGAGTACACCAAGCTCATGGCGGAGGCGCGCGAGCAGGCGCTGGACAGGATGGTGGAGGAGGCCAGCCAACTGGGCGCCAATGCAGTGGTGGAGGTGCGATTCAGCACCTCGGAGGTCATGAGCGGTGCCGCGGAGCTGCTGGCCTACGGCACGGCGGTCATCGTCGAAGACGGGTAGCGCGACCTGCACGGCAGCTCTGAGAGGCTCTGGGCAGCTCGCGGGCCTGCGAGATGCCGGTATCTGTCTTGCATCTGGTTGACAGGCGAAGACTGGCAAGCGACTGGAGGTCGGCTATGAGCAGATGCACAGGACCGGGCCGGATTCTCATTCTGACCTGCATCCTGATGTTTGGGTTGCAGGCGACCACGTCCACCGCCGACGTCGTTCATCTGAACAACGGTCGCAGCCTCGAGGGTGTGATCCTCGAGGAGTCGGCCGAGCGCGTGATCTTGCAGCTGCCCTTTGGCGAGATCGGCATGCCGAGATCGAGCATCTCGCGCATCGAGCGCGGCCAATCGACGCTGCGGGAGTATCTCGATCGCAGCCAGGAGCTGAAACTCAGACCGGGTACCGCCGCCGATTGGCTCGAGTTGGCTCTCTGGGCGCGAGGTCAGAGGCTGGATCACAGCTACCGGGAAGCGACGTTGGTGGCAGCTCGTCTGGACCCGGGATTACCGGCGCTGGCGCCGGTCATGCGGGATCTGGGCTTCGAGTACGAAGTCAACCTGGGTCTCTGGGTGCCCTATGAGCAGTACATGCTGCGCCGTGGCTATGTCCGCAGTGGCGATCGATGGCTGTCCCCAGTGGAGGCAGCGGAGTTGCGGCGCGATATGGAGGCCGCGAGGGTGGCCCGGGCCGACAGAGAGAGACGGGATCAGCTGGCGCGCGCGCTGGAGATGTTGATGCTGGCCCAGATCGCCCAGGCCGAAGAGGAGCGCCAGATGCGCCGGGAGTCGCGCCCGGTCTCCTACGGGATACCGCTGTGGGGTGGATATCCGGTCTTGGTGACACCGCCGGTCTACCATCCTGGACCACCGCTCAGGCCGCTCCCCCATAGACCGAAGGACGGTCACAGGTCGGGTCGGTACGAAAGGGGTCGATCCTACCCCGGGGACATCGTGCATCGACCGCCCGGCAGCCTCATTCCTGTAGAGGTGCCGAAGAGCCATCGGGGCAGCTTCCAGCCGCCACCGGATCCCCAATAGGCGGGCAGAGTTCTCTACCCGGCGTTCTAGCCATAACTCTCATTGTGAATCTGATCCTTCGGGACCCCCAGGTCGGCCAAGGCGTCCAGGGTCGATTCCAGAAACCTCGGCTGGGGCTCGGTACCGGACTCCTTGGCCGCCAGACGCTCCCATTTTCCGACGCCGGGTCCGCAGGCGAAGACCTCCACGGCCGTGGGGTCGGGGAGTGCTGACTCGATCAGCTTGCGGTCCACCCGTCCGGCGCGGTACGAATCGCCGTAGGCACCGACCTCCTGTTCCCGACTCAGGGCGTTGACGATCTGGATCCTGTCGGGGTGCTCTCTCTGCAGGGCCTCCAGTTGGCGACGGAAGATGATGTCCTCGAAGGTCTTGTTGCCGTAAATCAGTGTGTGCCGGAGCTCGAGATTCTCGGCGATGGCGTGCTTCAGAATGCTCCAGTTGGGCACCACGCCCGAGCCGGCACAGATATGGACCAGGTGATCGGTTCGATCCTGAATGTCCTCCGGCAGAACATAGGGGCCGCCGAAACCGGTGACCACCATGCGGGTTCCGGGCTGGGTGCGCCAGACAAGCAGGGGCGAGAGCAGGGGGGGATACCTGGTGCGGCCCGAGATGTAGTACTCCTCCTTGATGGTGATGGCCAGGTGCTTCTCGTGGGGAGCTGAGGCCAAGGAATAGGCCCGAGCCGGTTCCCGCTTGCCCTTCATCTCTTCGAAATACTCGATAAAGCGCTCGAGTGCCGGGAACTGGTGGGGATCGATGGTCAGAAAGTGCCCCGGACGGTACTCGAGTTGATCGTTGCCGGTGAAGAGAACCAGGGTCGTGGTGTCGGGGGTCTCACGGATGACCTCTGCCACCATCACCTCCAACCTCTTGATCTTGCGACGCCGCGGTGGGCTGGTGTCCGTTGCCTGGGTGGGTTCCTTGTTACTTTCCGGTGGATTCATCCTTGAATAAGTCTTTCTATAGGGGCTTGTGAAAAGTGTCACAAGCTGTTAGACTTCCCGCAAGGAAGCTCGAAAGAGCATTGACTGGGAGGTTCCCCTTTCTACGAGTTAGTCCAACCGACTCTAATGGAGATTCCAACGAACTCCAACTCACTGACTGGCCTACCCCAGTCCCCGGATAAACCGGGGTAAATTCGACACCAATCACACCATCTCAGGAACCTCCCATCCTTTTCCTTACCGAGTCTCTTCGGAGACCTGCTAATCGCGGCCGCAAGGCCGCGATTCTCTTTTCAGGGCAACTCTTCGGCCGTTTTGGCGACCCGCCGAGCCAGCGTCACCTGCCAGCCCGGAAGTCAGGGACCCGGGTCTCAATGGTGACCGTACTTCTTCTCGCCGGCCTCGATTCTGACCTCGAGCTTGTTCTGCCGAGGAGGTAGTGGACAGGTGGCGAAATCCGTAAAGGCGCACGGCGGGTTGTGGGCCTTGTTGAAGTCCAGGACCACCGAGCCATCGGTCGCCACAGGCTCACTGTAGAGGAATCGACCGCCGCCATAGGTCTCCGGCCCGGAGGTCTGGTCCGCAAATATCAGGTACAGGCGCTCGCCGGAGCCCTGCAACGCCTCCAGCGCGTAGGACCGATCCTCGATCTCGAAGACCGCCGTCCCCGGTGATTCCAGGTCGTTGACCTGTCCCAGGACGTTGGGAATGGGGATGGTACGGGGAGGGTCGTGGGTCTCGAGCCGTCCGGTGATCCGCCAATCGGGATCGATGGGGAAGATCTCGATTCCCGGAAACTCGAAGCGCGCCGGGTGCTGTCGATCCCGAGCCCGCACTCCGAATCGGCCCGCACGCTCGATGACATGGAACTGGAGATCCCCGAGATCGAGAACCGTGGGAGCGCCCGAGGTGTCGACTCCCAGGTCCATCTCGGTAACCGGTTGTCCACCATGGGTGAGCTCGACGCCCGGGGTCACCCGTAGGTGGAGTCGACCGCTCCGCAACTCGAGGGTGCCGACCGAGGCCGGAGCCTTGGCGGTCGGCAGCAGCACGGTACTGCCGGCTGCGCTGCCGAGGGTATTGGGTCCTTCCTCGAGCCAGAAGAGCCCTATCAGGGTCACCCAGCCGGTCTCGGAGGTCAGCTGCTCGAGCCGCCCGCGATGCCAGTCCTCGATCTGGGAAGCATAGCTGGCGGCTTCCGCGGCCTCGGCGGCGGTGACGGGACCGGTCAGCCCGCAGAGGGCGAACAGGGCGCCGGTGAGCGGTCGGTATGGAGATCGACGAGGATTCATGGCCTTCGGTTCCTCCCTGGGGTGGCCTAGACTATCCCAGCGAGCCTCGATGGCCGAGGCTCCGACGGAGAGAGCCATTTCCCAATCCCCCGCAGCGGCAGACCGACCCTATTTTTCGGTGATCGTGCCGGTTCTCGATGGCGCCGTGACCCTGGGAGCCTGTCTGGAGGCCCTGGAGGCATCCAGCTTCGCCGATTTCGAGCTGCTGGTCGTCGACGACGGCTCTACCGACGACTCGGGTGAGATCGCCCGTCGGGCTGGTGCCCGAGTCCTCGAGACCTCGGGCAGAGAGGGCCCTGGCGCAGCCCGGAATCTGGGAGCCCGACACTCGCTGGGGGAGGTCCTGTTCTTTGTCGATGCCGATTGCAGTGTCGAGCCGCAGACCCTGGCCCGTGCAGCAGGTGTCCTGCAGTCGCAGCCCGAGATCGATGCCCTCTTCGGCTCCTACGACGACAGCCCCAGCGCGCCTGGGCTGGTGGCCCGATTCAAGAATCTGCAGCACCACTTCGTCCATCAGCAGAGCGAGGAGATCGCCACCACCTTCTGGGCCGGATGTGGGGCCATACGGCGCCCGGTCTTCGAGCGTTTGGCAGGCTTCGATACCGACAGGTTCGGTCGCCCGAGCATCGAAGATATCGACCTCGGATACCGGTTGCGCCGCGCCGGAGGTGAGATCCGGTTGATCAAGGACCTGCAAGTCAAGCACCATAAAGCATGGTCGTTCGCCAGTGTCCTGCGCACCGATCTTCTGGATCGTGGCATTCCCTGGACCCTCCTGATGCTGGAAGGACAGGAGACGGGACGCGATCTCAACCTCGATTTCCGGGCCAGGGCCAGTGTTGTGCTGGCCTTGCTACTGGTTCTGGGACTGCTCTTGGCACCCTTTTGGCCCCGGTGCCTGCTGATCAGTGCGGGTGCCGGGCTGATCCTGCTATGGCTGAACGCGCGCTTCTACGCCTTCCTGCTTCGTCGCGGAGGCCTCCCTTTGATGCTGAGTGGAGTCGTGCTGCACTGGATCTACCAGCTCAACTGTGCGGTGGCCTATCTCGGTGGCCGCTTTCTCTTCTGGCGTCGGGGGCCCGGCGCCCCGATTTGAGGGGCGTCAACGCCGCCAGCCCCGGGGCACCAGATCCCGCGGAAATCCGCGCAGCAGAATCAGGACCACGAGGTAGGTCACGGCTCCCAGGACGAAGGTGGCCAGCCATGGCAGACGTGGCAGCAGCCAGATCATCAGCATGGCCATGAGGGTCGTGGCCGTCAGGGGCTTCCAGGCGAAGGAGAGCCTGGCAGAGATGCCCAGATGGCGGCAGACGATCCCCCGGCCGATCAGCATGACCAGCTCCGCTCCGATGGTGGCCAGACCAGCGCCGGCAATCCCGTAGCGGGGGATCAGCAGCAGATTGAGGGCCAGGCTCAGGCTGGCGGCCAGCGCCCGCATGATCAGCTCGGGCCGGGTGCGGTCGTGCACTACCAGCACCTGGAAGAGGAATCCGTGCAGGAAGAACAGACCCATAGCTACCAGGAGCAGCCGGAAAGCCCACGCGCCGGCGGCATAGTCGGGCCCGAATAGCCCGGCCAGTAGCGGTTCGGCCAGAATCCAGCCACCGACGACGCAGGGGAAGGCCAGACTGCCACCGGCCTCGAAGGCGCGATCGAAGACCCGCTGCATGAAACCGATGTCGGTCAGCGGTACCTTGGCGAGTCGGGGTAGATAGGTCCAGTGCAGGGCCGCTGCGATGGCCAGGATCAGAAAACAGACCCGATAGGCGGCGGAGTAGAGCCCGACCTGAGACTCTCCCAGTAGAAAGGCGATGAGCACGATGTCGAGGGTTCGCACCAGGGCACCCAAGAGATCCGAGGCGACCAGGAAGCCGGAGGATCGGAGCAGCCCCCAGGCGCGTCTCATCTCGACAGTGCCGGTCCAGCGTCGCAGCAGGGGCCAGGCGAGGTAGGCGACGGCGATCGACTCACCGATGACCAGGGCCAGCGGAACCCAATACACCTGGGCGGAATCCCGCACGACGCTGAAGAGCACCATGACGTAGACCGCCTGGGAGACCACCATGCTGATGCCCAGGCGTCGATTGCGGGCCAGGCCTCGGTAGACCCACCGTGGGTCCAGCGCCAGGGGAAAAAGCGTCAGGCCTGTCAGCAGGACCACCAGCCGGACCTCCCGCGGCTTGTCCAGGCTCATGGCGACCAGCGCCAGAATGACGAGTCCCCCGATGGCCAGGACGGAGCGTGACAGTCCGACCCCGACGGCCAGTGCCGGAGCGTCATCGGGGTCGCGGGCCACCTCTCTGGCGCCTACCGGCTCGAACCCCGAGCGTAGGGCCAAGGCCAGGAACATCGTGATGGCGGAGGCGAAACCGACAATACCGAAGGCGTAGGTACCCAGCGTACGCGCGAGATAGGCCGTGCCGATGAAGGCCACGACCCGCGACAGGATGACCCCGCCGCCCTGCGAAAGGAAGCTCTCGAGTACCGAATCTTCGCCCGCTGTCGCCACGGGAGCCTCGGGGATTCTCACGATCGAGTGACTTTATCGCCATTCGAGACCCAGCGATTTCGATCACCGCTCCGTACCGGCCCGACCTCGGTTAGGATGAGCGCGGATCATGACTGAGCGAATCATCATCGGAGCCGGACCCGCCGGATTGGCTGCGGCCTATGAGCTGGCACGTTCGGGTCACCGCTGTCGGGTCTTCGAACAGGACGATCTCGTCGGCGGAATCTCGCGAACCGTGCGGCACCGGGATTACCGATTCGATATCGGTGGCCACCGATTCTTCACCAAGGTGCCGGAGATCCAGGCTTTCTGGGAGGAGATTCTGCGGGAGGACTTTCTCGAGCGACCGCGGCTGTCGCGGATCTACTACAAGGATCGCTTCTTCGACTACCCACTGAAGCCGATGAACGCTCTCACCGGTTTGGGGCCCGTCGAGGCAACCAGGATCGGTCTGAGCTACGTCCGGGCGCGGCTCTTCCCGCGCTCGCCGGAGACGAGCTTCGAGGAGTGGGTAGCCAATCGATTCGGCTACCGGCTGTACGAGATCTTCTTCAAGACCTACACGGAGAAGGTCTGGGGGATGCCCTGTGCGGAGATCAGCGCCGACTGGGCGGCCCAACGGATCAAGAACCTGGATCTGCTCAAGGCGGTCCGCAACGCCCTCCTCGGCTCCCGCGGACGAGGAGAGGTCATCAGTACCCTCATCGATCGCTTCCACTACCCCCGGCACGGTCCCGGCATGATGTGGGAGAGGTGCTGCGAGAAGCTCGAGGAGAGCGGTACACCGGTGGAGCTGGGCGCTCGGGTCGAATCGCTCCATCACGACGGTGGACGGATCGCTGCGGTCGAAGTGAATCGCGGCCAGGAGGACCGGCAGCGAGTTCCCGTGGAGCACGTCATCTCCTCGATGCCGCTGGCCCACCTCGTCCGCAGCCTGGAACCGCAACCACCGGCAGAGGTCCGCGCCGCCGCCGACCTGTTGCGATACCGCGACTTTCTGATCGTGGTGCTGATCGTCGATCGTGACGACGTCTTCCCGGACAACTGGATCTACATCCACTCTCCCGACGTGGCGGTGGGCAGGATTCAGAACTTCAAGAACTGGAGCCCCGATATGGTTCCCGACCCGGGCAAGACCTCCCTGGGGCTCGAGTACTTCGTCAATGTCGGCGATGATCTCTGGACGGCTGCCGATGAGGATCTGATCGCCCGGGGAATCCGTGAGATGGATCGTCTGGGCCTGGTCGATCCGGCAACCGTTCTGGAGGGCACGGTGGTCAGAATGCCCAAGGCCTACCCGGTCTACGACGAGCACTATCGCAGCTCCGTCGAGACCATCCAGCGCTATCTGCAGGGGCTGGCCAATCTGGAGGTCATCGGCAGAAACGGTCAACACCGCTACAACAACCAGGATCACTCGATGCTCTCGGGGATTCGCGCCGCCCAGAACGCCCTGGGTGCCTCCTACGATGTCTGGGCGGTGAACGTGGAGAGCGAGTACCTGGAAGAGGTAGCCGATGACAAGACCACCGCCGGTGACCGACTGGTGCCGCAACCGGTGCCGGACGTGCAGGTGGAGGCGCTGCTGCGCTCGGCGTTCGCTCGCTACGATCCGGTGGCCCTGGGGGGTGCCCTGGGGGTAGTTATGGGCCTCAGCCTCTTCCTGGCCACCTCTGTTCTGCTTCTCAAGGGGGGTGAGCCCCTGGGCCCCAATCTCTCCCTGCTGGGGGCCTATTTTCTGGGCTTCGAAGTCTCCTGGAGCGGCGCCCTCCTGGGGACCCTGGAGGCCCTGGCCGGTGGTTTCGTTCTCGGCGCAGCCATGGCCGGGGCCATCAATCTACTGGTCCGAGCCTTCGAGCTCTCCGTCCGTCGCCGGCTGGAGATCATCGAGGTGCTGGATCCCCTGGAGGGACGAGAGACATGAGCCGCCAAGCCGCATCAACAGAGCTGGAGCTGATCTCCACCGCGATCGCCCGCTTGCGGGCGGGAGTCATGGCCATCGTCTGTGGCCTGTTTGTCGGCACCGGTCTGCTGGTGGCGACGATTTGGCTGGTTCTGCGCGGCGGACCCAACATGGGGCAGCACCTGGAGCTGCTCCGCAACTACCTTCCGGGGTACAGCGTCAGTTGGACCGGGGCTGGGCTCGGGTTCCTCTACGGCGTGGTGATGGGGGGAGTGGCGGGCGGGCTGACGGCCTGGATCTACAATCGCATCGCCGATCTGCGACTTCGGGGCTCTGATTGACAGTGCCTCCGGGCCGGCTGATGATGGACGAGATGGCCAACAAAGCACGGGTCGCCCTGGTCACCGGTGGCGGGCGACGGGTGGGCAAGGGGATCTCCAACGCCCTGGCCGAGGCCGGCTATCACGTCATCCTCCACTACGGCCGTTCGCGCCAAGAGGCCGAGGCCACCGCGAGAGAGCTGGCGGCCGGCGGAGCCTCGGTGGACTCCTTGGGAGCGGACCTGGCCGATGTCGAGCAGATCGAGGCCATGTTCTCGGCGGTGGAGAAGCGTTGCGGCAGGCTCGATCTTCTGGTCAACAGTGCCGCTAGCTTCCTCAAACAACCTTTGGGCGAAATCGGAGTCGACGACTGGGATCGCACGATGGCCGTCAACCTGCGGGCCGCCTTCGCTTGCACCCAGCAGGCGGTCCGTCTATTGCGGATCGGCGCCGAGTCCACAGGAGTGGCGTCATCGGTGATCAATATCGCTGACTTGAGCGGCGTGTTGGCCTGGCCTGGCTATTCTCATCACGGAGTCAGCAAAGCGGGTCTGCTGCATCTGACCCGGCAGAACGCTCGCGAGCTGGCACCGACGATCCGGGTCAACGCCCTTGTCCTCGGACCGATCCTGCCGCCGCCCGGAGCCGATGCAACCGACCCAGGCTGGCAAGGCCTCATCGACCTGCTGCCCGTGGGCCGGCCCGGACAGCTCTCCGAGGTCGGGGCCTCGGTGGTCTTCCTGGCCGCCAACGGATTCATCACCGGTGAGGCGATTCTGCTGGACGGGGGTGAGCACCTCCTGGGCGCCGGCCACCGTCGGTAGAGAGCTCGGGTTCGAACCCGGAGAAGGGAGCGCAATCATGACCGCCGACAAGATCCTGATCCGTGACCTGCTGGTGCGGGGCATCATCGGACTCAACGATTGGGAGAGGGAGAAGAAACAGGACATCCTGATCAACCTGACGCTGTGGGTGGATGTTCGGGACGCGGCGCTCTCCGACGACATCGGGGATTCGCTGAACTACCGTTCCCTGACCAAGGCCATCGTCTCTCACGTGGAGTCATCGTCGCGCTTCCTGGTCGAGGCCCTGGCATCGGATATCGCGCGAATCGCCGTGGTCGAATTCGGCGCGGACAGGGTCTCGGTGCGCCTCGAAAAACCCGGTGCCTTGCGCTTCGCACAGTCTGTCGGTGTCGAGATCCTTCGCAGCCGGGCCGATTTCGCCTGAATCTCTGACCGGTTTCGCCGTGGAAGTCGTACTGCTGTCGATGGGCTCCAACATCGAGCCCGAAAGCCATCTGGTCGCTGCTGTCGAGCTATTGGCCCAGAGAGTGCCGGTTCGAGCCGTTTCCAGCGTCTTTGAAACGATGCCTGCGGGAGGCAGCTCGGGACCGATTTTTCTGAACGCCGCCGTGGAGATTCGCTACGACGAAGATCCGCGATCCCTCAAATACGAGATCCTGCGCCCTCTCGAAGGCGAGCTCGAACGGATCCGGTCGGCGGATCGGAATGCCCCCCGAACCATCGATCTGGACATCTCGCTGTTCGGTTCCAGGGTCGTCGAGCAGCCTGGGCTCCAGATTCCTGACCCCGAGATCGTCAGCCGCGCCCATGTGGCGGTGCCGCTGGCCGATCTGGCCCCGGAGTTCGTCCATCCGGTGGAGGGCCTGACTCTCGCAGAGATCGCCAGCGGTCTGCGGGGGCACGGTGTCCGTGTGCGACCGGAATTGGATCTCTGGCCAAGGTCGGATAGGTTGTAGAGATGCGAAACCCCGGATCGCATCGCCGTCGAAATCTCCTGGCCCTCTGGCCGCTACTGGCGTTTTTTGCCATGCCGGCCGCTGGATCGATTGCCCATCTCGAGTTCCTGGGCGAGGCCCGGATCCCGGGTGGGCTGCTGGTGGAAGGCAGCCCGGTGGGCGGGCTGTCAGGGATCACCTACGACTCCCGCCAGGATGTCTACCTGACGGTGGCCGACGATCCCAGCGCCAGGGCGCCGGCGCGCTTCTACACCCTGAGGATCGATCTCGGGCAGGGCCGCCTGGAGAGCGACGGGGTTCAGGTGGAGGCGATGACCGTCATTCTCTCGCCGACCGGAGAGATCATGGAGCGGCTGTCGATTGATCCGGAGGGGATCGCGCTCCATCCCGAGGGGGACCTGTTCATCTCCTCGGAGGGACAGGTGCGTCGACAGGTGGCGCCGTTCGTTCGTCGTTTCACCCGTGCAGGGGCCTTCCTGCAAGAGCTGCCGCTGCCGGATCGCTATCTGCCTGTACTTGAGGAGACAGGAGGGCCCCGCCACAACCTGGTCTTCGAGAGCCTGACCCTGACGCCGGACGGCACCTTGCTGTTCACCGCGATGGAGAACGCCCTGGTAGAGGATGGACCGGCGGCCGCCCTGGGAATCGCCAGTCCGAGCCGCCTGTTGAGGTATGAGCTGGAGGGCGGCACGCTGGCGGCGGAATACCTGTATCTGGCGGAGCCCGTGGTGGCAGCGGCAAGCGTGCCCGATGGCCTCGAAGTCTCGGGTCTGGTGGATCTCCTGGCCTTGGACGGCGAGACGCTGCTGGCCATGGAGAGGTCTTTCTCCATGGGGGTGGGCAACTCGATACGGCTCTTCCTTGCCCGACTCTCGGGAGCCACCGACATCAGCGGCATCCCCGAGCTCGCCGCCGTCGATCTGGGCAGCCTGGTGCCGGTCGAGAAGGAGCTCCTGCTCGATCTGGGGGATCTGGGAATCTATCTCGACAATCTCGAGGGTATGACCCTCGGTCCGCCCCTGGAGGACGGTCGGCAGACACTCTTGCTGGTTTCGGACGACAATTTCAATCCCCTGGTGCAGACCACCCAGATTCTCGCTTTCGCTCTGGGGAGCGGGCCCGTCGACATCGAGGCCATCCAGGGTGCCGGTCACCGGTCGCCGTTCGAGGGGCGGTGGGTCCGTGGGGTCGTCGGGCTGGTCACCGGCGACTACCCGGAGAAGCAGGCCGGCTTCTGGATGGAAGCGGAATCCGAAGACGGTTTCGCGGCCTCGTCCAGGGGAATCCTGGTCTTGCAGCCCGAGCCGGCGACACCGATCGTTCCAGGACACAGAGTGCGGGTCGACGGTCGGGTGCTGGAGGCGGCGCGGCCAGGTGACCTCGGAACCACGTCCCTGCACGCCTCGGCTGTCGAGATACTGGCGCCAGACCAACCGCTGCCGCCGCCGGTCGACATCGGCCGAGGGGGACGCCGTCCTCCGACCGAGGTGGTGGACAACGACGGGCTGCGGGTCTTCGAGCCCGAGTTCGACGGCCTCGACTTCTGGGAGAGCCTGGAGGGAATGCGGGTGGTCCTGACCGATCCGCCGGTGGTGGAGCCGACCAACCGCTACGGTGATCTGACCATCGACGCCAGCTCCAGCCCCCTGGCCACCGCCACCACTCCGGCAGGCGGGCTGCTGCTCCGGCCGGGCGATCTCAACCCCGAACGCCTGAGTGTGGATTTCGCGGCTCTTGGGGAATCCCCAGCGGCCGCCGTCGGTTCGGTCTTCCAGGGCCGACTGCAGGGAATCGTGGGATACCGTCATTCGACCTATCGACTTTACGTTCAGGAGCCCCTGCCATCTCTCCAGGCGGCGGCGCCACCTCGGGAGTCGACGGAACTGACGGCGGGCCAGGGTCGGCTGACCATCGCCACTTTCAATGTGCTGAATCTGAGTGCCGCGGGTCCGGAGAGTCGCTTCCGGGCTCTCGCCGAAGCGTTGACGGTATCGCTGGGAGGACCCGATATCGTGGCCCTCCAGGAGGTCCAGGACGACACCGGATCGGTCGATGACGGCGTGGTGACCGCGGAGGCGACCCTGCAACGGCTCGTCGAGGCGGTGGCTGACGCCGGCGGTCCGACCTACATGGCCTACGAGATCGATCCCCAAGACAATCGGGACGGTGGACAGCCCGGGTCGAATATCCGCCCGGCGTTTTTGATTGCCAGTGAGCGGGTGACACTGGTCGATCGGGGAGGTGCCGCCGGCAGCCTAGAAGGGGCCGCTTGGCAGCGCTACGTAGGCGGTGTCGGTCTGCGGGCGAATCCGGCCAGACTCGCTCCCTCGTCGCCGGCTTTCGCCGGCGACGAGAGTCGCGGATTCTCGGCCAGCCGCAAGCCCCTGGTCATCGAGGTCGAGTTTGCCGGCCGACGACTCATGGTGGTGAACAATCACTGGTCCTCCAAGGGTGGGGATGATTCGACCTTCGGCGATCGACAGCCCCCGATCCGTCACAGCGAGGATCAACGCTCTCAACAGGCGAGGCTGGTGGCAGACTTCGTCGAGGAGCTCCTGGAGCTGGATCCGACCGCCGGTATTGTCGTCCTGGGAGATCTGAACGAGCACGAGTTCCGCTCACCGCTGCGGATCCTGACGGCGTCCGGGCTTCAAAACCTGCTCTGGGATCTGCCGTCCGGGGATCGCTATACCTTCAACTTCCGGGGCAACTCGCAGGTCCTGGATCACATCCTGGTCAACGATTCCCTACTCGAGCGCGCCCGGGCCCGCCTCGACATCGTGCACATCAACTCGAACTGGGAGCCCGCCGGAAGCTCCAGCGATCACGATCCGCTGGTCGTCGAGCTGGACTTCGACGTCGATTGACGCCGACTCAGGTTCTGCCGCCGTCGAGGAATCCTCGGGCGAAGGTGGCGAAACGGTGCACGTCTTCGAAGTTGCTGACGATGCCCGCCGAGACCCGCACCGCACCGGTACTCTTGCCATCGATACAGAGGCGGAGGTCGCCGTAGGTCATCCCCCTGCCCGTATCGCTGAAACAGGTCACCAACTCCTGTTTGGAGATCCCCAGGGCCATCTCCCCCGCGCCCGGGTTGCAGAAACACCCCGTGCGCAGCGAGATCATCTCCCGGTTGGCAGCTGCCTCGATGAGATCGTGATCGATGACCCGGCCGTCGGGGTCGTAGAAGTTGATGGTCACCGTGCCGCCCCGGTCCTCTGTGCCCACCGGACCGTAGAGCTGGATCAACGGCCGGCCGTTCCGGTGGCGCAAGGCCAGCAGCGCATCGATCAGCCAGCCGACCAGACACTGGACGCGCCGGTGAAGGGTGTCCAGGCCTGCCGATTCGAGAAAGTCCAACCCCAGCTCGACAGCCGGGATGTTGGCGTAATCGAGGGTACCGTCCTCGAAGGCCGCCGAGCCGGCTGCCAGGTAGTGGCGGTCCGCCTGCACGGAGGCCACTTCGATGGTGCCACCGGCAAACCAGGGTCGGTGGAGTTTCTCGAGGGCCGGCCAGCGGGCGATCAACGCCCCGAGACCGGTGGGGTAGCCGAACATCTTGTAGAAGGAGAGGGCCGTGTAGTCGGGCCGATAGGCGTCGAGGTCCAGTCGATTGGTGGGAACGAAGGCGGCGGCGTCGAGCAGCACATCCCATCCCCTGGCCTGGGCCCGTTCGATCCACGAGAGGGGATGCTGGACCCCGGAGAAGTTGGACTGGGCGGGAAAGGCGAACAGGTTGTGGCGTTCAGGGTTGGCGAGAGCGAAGAAATCGTCCATCACCCCCGGATCGACCCGCATGTCGGGTGGGGTGACCGGTACGTAGGTCGTGGTGGCGCCATGGGCCCGGTCGAATTCCCGGATCCCATTCACCGAATTGTGATTGTCGAAGGTCAGCAGGAACTGATCACCGGGCTCGAAAGGGTAGGACTCACCGACCAGTTTCAGGGCCTGGCTGGCATTGGCGGTGAAGATGACCCCGTACTCGTTCTCCGGAGCATTGAAGAACTCGAGGATCCGCCGTCGGCACCCCTCCACCCGATCGGTGGCGCTCATGGAGGTCGGGTTGGTGGAATGGGGGTTGCCGAGCACCGAGTTTCGCAACAGATCGGTGTGCTTGATGATCTGGCTTTCGGCATAGAGGCCGCCGCCGGTGTAGTCGAGATAGACGTGTCGGTCGCGATCCAGGCGAGCGAAATCGACCCGACGGAGCTCGTCCAGGCTGTCGGTCTCCTGATACTCCGGATACGACTGGAGGAATTCCTCGAAGGCTTCGCGGGCGGCGGTGGAGGTGGATTCGGAGATGGCCATATCGACGAGCTCCCATGCGGCTGGTGAGCCGGTGGGGGAGGGGCTAGTCTATCGAATCAGGGCCCTGCCGGCCGCGCTCGGGAGGATTCGACCTTGCCGAGGGGAGGCTGGCGGATCGCTTGCTCGTCGGCCGACGACTCAGACTATAATCAGAGTTTCCCGACAACATCGACAGACATCACTCGCGACCCCACGTATTGAACCCAATGACCTCGACCCTGGATCCACTGTGCCCGCCCAGTCGCGAGCCACAGACGGGGCTCGATGTGACGGTGGGCGGGCCGCGCTCAACCCAGAGCCCCCTAGACTTTCAGGATCTTCCCAGGGAGCTGGGACGCTGTGTGGGTCGTCAACCGGGACCCACCCTGATCTGTATCGGTGGTCTGCACGGCAACGAGCCGGCGGGCGTCTGGGGGATCCAGCGGGTTCTGGACCGGCTGGCAACCGACGGCCAGTCGATCTCTGGTGAGCTGATCGGCCTGGTGGGCAACCGCCAGGCCCTGGCGACGGGTCGTCGATTCATCGATCACGACCTCAATCGGGCTTGGCGGCCCGAGCGGCTGGACAGGGTGCTCAAGTCTTCAACGCCTGGCGACGCCGAGGATCGCGAGCAGCGAGAGCTGGACGCCACGATCCAGAGAATCGTCGACGAGTCCTCGGGTCGAGTCTTTCTCCTCGATCTGCACACCTTTTCGGGCCCCGGCTCTGCCTTTGCCATCCTCGACGACACGTTACCCAACCGAGAAATCGCCCTCGACTTCCCGGTTCCTCTGGTGTTGGGTCTGGAGGAGGAGCTGTCCGGGACGCTCGCCTCGCACCTGACCGCTCAGGGGGTCACGGTGCTGGGCTTCGAGTCGGGTCGGCACGACGACGAGGGATCCATCGACCGTGCCGAGGCAGCTGTCTGGCTGGCACTCGACTCGTGTGGGCTGCTTGAGGGCGAGAGTCGCGATGGGGCACGCAAGGCTCGCCAGCTGCTGAAGGAGCAGTCGGAGTCATCGGTCGGCATTGTCGAGGTCCTCTATCGACACCCAGTCGATGCCCAGAATGGCTTCTCCATGATGCCCGGTTTCAAGAGCTTTCAGAGCGTGGTGGAGGGACAGCTGCTGGGTCGCGGCCGGAACGGCTCGATTCTGGCACCCAGACCGGGGATGCTCCTGATGCCTCTCTATCAGGACCAAGGCGAAGACGGTTTTTTTCTCGTGCGCGAGATTCGGCCCATCTGGCTGCCGATCTCCTCTACCCTCAGAAGTTGGCGCCTGGAGAGATTCCTGCATTGGTTGCCGGGTGTGACCCGCGATGCCGACCGTCAGGACACCTTCATCGTCGATCGAAGAACAGCTCGTTTTCTGGCCCAACGACTCTTTCATCTGCTGGGTTTTCGGCGCCAGGGCAAGGATGGGCGGACGTTGATCATGACCCGCCGCCAGGACCTGCCGGACTGATTGATCGGTGGTCACCTCGATTCCTCGTCCAGGCTCTGCCGCCATTGTCGCTCTGGATCGCGACGCGATCGTCGAGCGGCTCGAGGGTGTGCGGGAGCGGACCTTGAGTCTGGTCTCCGGTCTCGAGTGGTCGGTGCTCGAGGAGCAACACATCCCGATCCTCAGTCCAATGGTCTGGGATCTCGGTCATATTGCCCACTTCGAGGAGCTCTGGCTATGCCAGAATCTCGCCGGTCTGGAGCCGCTGAAGGCCGAGTTTGCCCAACTCTTCGATGCCGTCCTGAACCCCCGTCCGACGCGCAAGGATCTCCCCCTACCAATGGCACGGACGCTCTGGGACTACCTGTCCAGGGTGCGCACACGTGCACTGGAAGTCTTGCGATCGGCTCCGGATAGTCAAGGTAGCGAGCTGCTCGATCGAGGCTTCGTCTACGAGCTGGTGGCCGAGCACGAGGAACAGCATCAGGAGACGTTGCTGCAGCTGCTACAGATTCTGGAATCTCCCAGCTATCTGCCGGCCCAGCGCCGCAGCCTGCCCCTGGGCAGGGCGATCGACCGGCAGATGGTGCTGATACCCGCCGGGCCGTTTCTCATGGGCAGCGACCGGAGGTCGTTTGCCTACGACAACGAACTGGCGATGCACGAGGTGGACCTGCCCGCCTTTCGCATCGACAGGGCCCCGGTGAGCTGTGGACGCTACCTGGAGTTCGTCGAGGACCAGGGGTATCGACGGCGGGATCTGTGGTCGGCACCCGGTTGGGCCTGGAGAGACGAGGCGGGACTCGAGGCGCCCGGCAACTGGTACCCCTCCGAGGGCTCGTGGAGGGTGCGACACATGGACCGGACGACACTTCTCGACGAGGGGCTGCCGGTGATCCATGTCACCTACTACGAAGCCGAGGCCTTCGCCCGCTGGGCGGGCCGGCGGCTGCCGAGCGAGGCCGAATGGGAGAAGGCCGCCCTCTGGGACCCCGACCTGGGTCGCTCTCGACTCTACCCATGGGGCGATCAGCCACCGAGTCGACGGCGGGCCAATCTGGATCAGCTCGCCTTCCAGCCCGCTCCCGTCGGCGCCTACCCGGAGGGTGCCAGCGCCTACGGGGTCGAACAACTCCTGGGGGACGTCTGGGAGTGGACCAGCTCCGACTTCGCGGCCTATCCCGGGTTCGAGGCCTTCCCCTACAGTGAATACTCGGAGATTTTCTTCGGTGCAGATTTCAAGGTCTTACGAGGAGGATCGTGGGCCACCCGGCCGGCGGTGGCCCGGGGCACATTTCGCAATTGGGACTATCCCATTCGCCGACAGATCTTCGCCGGATTCCGCTGCGTCCAGGACGTCGAGCCGCACTGACTCGACCCGCCCGGATGGGTGGCTCCGAGGAACCCGAGCCTTGCTAGACTCGAGTCGTGGCCTACCCGAGTGAGGCGGTCCGCGGCGCGGACATCATCCATCGCTGCTTCGACGATTTCCAGACCCGTTTTCGCGCCATCACCCGACACACCCGAGAGCGTTTCGAGCGCTGCGAATGGGAGGGCATACGCCGCGACAGCGTCAAGCGACTGGGTCTTCACGGCCAGTTCGTCAGCGAGGCCTTCGACACGCTCGAGGAGCAACTGGCAGGGAAAGTCGGCGAGATGTCCTTCTGGGCCTCCATGAAAGAAGCCTATTCGCTGGCGATCCTGGGTCGTGACGACGTCGAGCTGGCCCAGACCTTCTTCAACTCGCTGTCGCGCCGGGCCTTTCCCCATGTCGGCGTGGATCCCGCCATCGACTACGCATCGGCCGATTTTCCATTGCCCTTCAAGGGCTGGGAGATGTCCAGCGCTCGGCTCTACGCAGTTCACCGGATCGACGTCGGGGTGATCCGCCGGATCCTGGAAGACACCGAGCTCCGGGTTCCGTTCCGCGATCTCGATTCGGATGCCCGGTCGGCGGCAGAGCTCCTGGGCAAACGGGTGGAGGAGGCACTGGACTCGTCGACCA